>Ga0255754_10001532_pt1 | contig 17739 bp, 10 predicted proteins | sample 101ome_22_FD_179954 | JGI IMG/M metagenome (GOLD analysis project Ga0255754, IMG submission 179954) | Coastal salt marsh microbial communities from the Groves Creek Marsh, Skidaway Island, Georgia - 101412BT metaG (version 2) | ecosystem: Environmental > Aquatic > Marine > Intertidal zone >... | reverse complement strand
CTCCAAATAATAATGCTGCAGCAACCATGTACTCTAAACTATGATCCCTATCAGAAGCATTCTTTAATACTGTTTTGTTGGAAATAATTCGTACTGCTGGTTCGTGTGTGTAGATATTGATTTGTTTTACAGATTTAATGTTTTCATTAAATTCTGAGCTGAGCTTTATTGCTGCTTCTACAGCTGATTGACCATGAAACTCAGCTGGGAATAAAACTTTAAATAAAATGTTTTTTAAAACCCAAGAGTCTAATTCTTTGCCAAAAGCCATTCTTTGATCGTCCATATAGACGTTTTCAAACCCCCAATTTTCAGTTGTTTGAATAGTTTCATAAATTTCATCATCAAATTTACTAAATTGAGCTAGCTCCATTCCTCTCTTGGATGCATCTGCTGCAGCCCAACTTTTTCTTTTACCAACATTAGGAAAATGCCTATAGCTTCTAAGGCTTGGACCATCTAATAAAATATTATTTATTGTCCTTCTTACGATTTCTTTGTTGCCATCGTTAATTAAATGTGAATAAACTGCTCCAGAAGCAAGCTTCACATAAAAGACATGGTCGTAACCTTCTTTATTTAATGATGTACCTAAACATAGAGATCCCTGTATTTCATAAGTCTGGACTAAAGAAGTAATGAAATCTTCAAATAGTAAATGCTGATTGTTAACAAAGTAACTAAAAACACTTCCAAAATTATCAGATGGATGAGCCCATTCTTTTGCTAAAAAAGTATCGTTATAGTCAAACCACCTTGTCAACACCGTAAGTGCAAAACTGATATCTTTGGGGTCTTGAATTTCCTTAACTAATTCAAATGGATTACTACCATCACTAACTTCTTTAGATTGAAATGCAAAATTTATTACTTCTTGATGAGAAGATGCTTCAATAATACAGCCAAAGGTATCAAGAATTGTTAATTTAGCAGCTAATAAAAGTTCCTCATCAATGATTATTTTTTTTGACAGATAATTTGAAATGGAAAGGTCTAGATTTTCAGTCAACTAAGAGATTATCTTTCAGAAGGACCAATATATTTTGCTGCTGGCCTAATTAAAGTATCCTGTTGTCTCTGTTCGAAATAATGTGCCGCCCATCCAGCAGTTCTACCGGCTACGAATATAGGAGTAAATAATTCTGTTAAGAACCCTAATTCATGAAGCAAAAGTCCTCCATAGAAATCAACATTAGGAAATAAATTTTTCTCACTGTCCATTAATGTGTCAATTTTTTTAGCTATTTCAAATTTATTTTTTGCTTCATCTGTTGTACTAAGAACTTCAACCCAATTTTTAACTACAGGACTTCTAGGGTCTTGTATTTTGTAAACTCCATGCCCAAAACCCATGATTTTCTTTTTTTCATCTAATAATTTTAAGACTCCATCATTTGCCTCATCAACAGTGGAATATTGAGAAATCATTTCAACTGCTTTTTCGTTAGCACCACCATGTAACTCACCTTTTAGTGTGCCAATTCCAGAGACTATTGAACTAGTTAAATCTGATCGTGTGGATGCAGTTACTCTTGTAGCAAAAGTTGAAGCATTGAAACCGTGCTCTGCATATAAAATTAAAATATCATCTAATGCTTCTAGTTTTTCTTTACTTGAATTATTGGGCAGTAGTGAACTTGCAACTAAAAATTCTTCATCTAATTCATTTGAATCTTCTTGATTGTAACTAGCAATGACGTAGCAAACTGCTGCAATTAATCTGGTTGTCTGTTCAGTTTTGTCTTCAGAACTTGACTCGCCTAAAAATGAAACAACAACTTTCAAAACATCCATTGGGTGTAAATTTTCTTTAGAAGTTTCTATTAAACCATTGAGGTAATTGTCATTACTAAGATTGTTGTAATGTTCTGTATAAAATTTATTAAAATTTTCACTATTTAAATCATCATTGAGGATTAACGAAGCAACATTTTCATATGTGTACTCCTCAGTAAGTTTTATAGCGTCGTACCCTCTGTATCTGAGTGAGGTACCTTCTTTACCTACGGTTGAAATAGAAGTTTCACCTGCTATGACACCTCTGAGACCTGGGGAATAATCCATCGATTAATTGTACAATAAAGTGTTGATTAAGGCCAGAAAAATGAATGCCATAACTGATTATTTTTTTAATAAAAGATTAGTATCTGAATATGGCTGAAATACATAAACTTGAGGAGCAATCTAGATTTGGATCTAGTTTTGTTGCTGGAGTAATTATATTTGCTATCACAACTCTTATAGCTGGCTGGATAGGATTTTTCTTGTTCCTACCAATAAAATCTGGAATGGAAGTAGTTACTAATCTTGAAGAAAAATTTTTACCAAGAGCAGAAGGTATGGTTCTAAATTTTGTCTCACTCTCTGAACCCTCAACCATCATAACTTCAGACAATAAAATATTAGATGAGCTTCATGATGGACTTAACAGAGACCCTATTGCATTGTCAGATGTACCACCATTTGTAGTAAATACTCTTCTTGCTGCTGAGGATAGCAACTTTTATACACATGAAGGTGTTGACTTTATTGCGATTTTAAGTGCTGTCTTAGACAACTTACGAGGTGTAACAAGAGGTGGTTCAACAATTACATCTCAAGTTGCTAAACAGTCATTTGTTGGAGACGAAATATCAATACGAAGAAAAGTTGCTGAGGCTGTTGTTGCAGCAGAGCTTGAAAGAAGATATACAAAAGACCAGATACTTGAGTACTATATAAATTCAATTTACTGGGGTTCAGGTGCATACGGAATTCAATCAGCAGCATATGAGTACTTTGGCAAAGACGTCAGAGATATTACCTTAGATGAAGCTGCAACCCTAGTTGTTATTATCAGAAGCCCTGCATACTACAATCCAAGAAAATATCCAGAGAGAGTGTTGGAGAGAAGAAATGATGTATTAGACGTGATGCTCAAAGAAGACTTTATTGTAGACATACAAGCACGTTCAGCAAAGCTAGCACCTTTAACAATAGTTGAATCAAAAAATCAGATATCGCAAGCTGAACATGTCGTTGCAGAAGTTAAAAGACAATTATTAAATGATCCTCAGTTTGCTGTTCTTGGAAACACAAAAGATGAAAGAAAAAAGAAAATCTTTGGTTGTCCATCAGACGATACAACATGTGTAGGTGGAGGTGGTTTAAGTGTTTATATCACTTTGAACTTAGAATTTCAAGAACATGCAAATACAGTATTAGAAAACTGGGTTCCCGCTTCTAAAGATGATGAAAACTCTGATGATGAGCCCAAGCCAACTGGAGTAATAACCCTTATTAACAATTCAACAGGTGCAATAGAAGTTATGGCATCAGGAATTCCTTTTGAAGAAGAGCAGTATAATCTTGCTACGCAAGGAAAAAGAAATCCAGGTTCAGCTTTTAAGCCAATTACTTTGCTAGCTGCTTTAGAGTCAGGTTCTAAATTATATAGCAATAGAGACTCCAGAAGTCCTGTTGAGATTGACTGTGGGTATCCATGTGCACCAGATGGAGTAGGAACTAAATGGGTAGTTAGAAACTACGGAACATCAATTACAGCAGATAGATATTTAAACAAAATTGATGCACAAGATAGAGCAATTGAACTCCAATGTGTAGGTTTCCATGTTGATAGTATTAAAAACAAAGACTTTATTGATCAGTTTCCTCTTCTTGAAAATATTGACGAATTTGAAGATGAAATAGAAAAACTTACACAGATAGGTATTGCACTTAATCAATTTGATGAAGATGGAGAAGTTATAAACTATGACGAAACTTCAGAAGAATTTAGTTTACAAGAAAACTTAATTCAAATAGATATTGAAAGTGAAACACAATTTATCTATAAACCATGTGCTGATAAAAGTGAGTACAACAGATCTATCAAATTATTAGACACTTCAGGAATGATTTCACTGGAAGAAGCAACTAGAAGATCCATTAATACAGTATTTGCTCAGATGGCTTCTGAAATTGGTGGACAAAAATTAGCAAATACTGCAAACAGAATTGGAATTGTATCAGAAATTGATCCTGTAATATCTTTAACCTTAGGAGCTGGAGCAGTAACTCCAATCGAAATGGCATCAGCATACTCTTCTTTCGCAACAAATGGTGTACTAGCTCCTACATACTTAATAGAAAGAATTGAAGATTCAAATGGAGATGTTTTATACCAACATATTGTTTCAAGAAGAATTTCTATTCCTGACCCTGGTGCAGCAGCTGCGGTAAGAAAGACATTAGAAGTTGCAGCCCAATATGGTACAGGAACAAGAGCTGTACTGGATGATAGGCCAATAGCTGGAAAAACAGGTACACACCAAGGATTTAGAGAGGCATGGTTCATAGGCTTCATTCCACAATACACATCATCTATATGGATTGGATTTGCAGAAGAACAGCTACCGCTGACAGATGTTGAAATAAAAGGTGAAGTAATTAGAAATGTATCCGGTGGTAGAGTTCCAGCACCTATTTGGAAAGAGTTTATGACAAAGGTGGTTGAAAATCTTCCAATAGAAGAGTGGCCAGATGATCCGAGCGATCTTAACAAGTATTATGAAATTCCAACGGTCAATATACCTCAATTAATAGGTTTAAATATTTTAGATGCTGAAGAAATAGCATTTAGCTCTTATCTCTTACCAGAAATAGTTTTAGTTGAATCTGAGGAAGCTCCTGGTTTAGTTTTAACTCAAAATATTGAACAAGACGAAGAAGTTGCAGAAGGTACTGTAATTCAGCTAGAAGTATCTTCTGTTAAGAACTCAGCAGCAATTCCTAACATTCCACCATGTCAGCTAAGTCCAGATGAGGCAGAAAGTTTAATTAAACAATTTATGAGAGAAAATAGTGTCATTTTATTTATTAAAAAGAATTTTGAAACTTCTGAAGTTCAAGGATGTGAAGGTAAGGTTATTGGAACAAACGTAGCGCAAGGAAGTGTTGTTTCAACAGGAGATTCTTTAGTATTTATAATTGACGATACTGTAATCGAAGAGCCTACTGAAGATCAGTAACTTTATCTTTAATAAAATTATAAAAGCCAATAACCCCAAAACCAGTTCCACCACTTGGATTGATAACATTATTACTTCTTGATCGTGCAGGGCCAGCCATATCTAAATGAATCCAGGGTATTCCATCTACAAACTCTTCCAACAATAGCGCGGCAGTAATAGCACCTCCAAACCTTCCACCAGTGTTTTGCATATCAGCAATGTCAGATGTTATCAATTTCTTGTAACTTTGTTCTAAAGGAAGTGCATGGTACAACTCATGAGATAACGCATTACTTTTTATAAAGCTTTCTTCCACGGTTTTATCGTTAGAAAATACTGCACCAATATCTACTCCTAAAGCTACATAAGAGGCACCAGTTAATGTTGCAACATCACAAATGATATCCGGTTTGAACTCAGATGCGTAAGCAAGTGCGTCTGCCATTATAAGTCTTCCTTCTGCATCAGTATTCAAAACTTCTATCGTTTTGTTATTTCTCATAGTCAATACGTCTCCTGGTCGAATAGCACTTCCACTAGGCATGTTTTCAACTAAAGGAGTGTACACTTTTAATCCAATTTCTAACTTTTGCTTAGCTACCAATGTAATAATGCCCCATGCAGTTGCAGCACCAGCCATATCTGTCTTCATAGTTTCCATTCCAGCTGGGGATTTCAATGAAAGACCACCTGAGTCAAATAAAACACCTTTTCCAATAATAGAAATTTGAAATTTTGCGCCCTGATTGTACTCACCAATTAATAATTTTGGTTTTCTAGTTGAACCACTGCCAACACCTAAGATTCCACCAAAGTTATTTTCAGATAGCCAAACATCATCATAAGAAGTTAATTTAATATCAGTTTCTTCAATTAACTTTTTCACATGATCTTCAAAAAATTCTGGAGATTTGTTTAGTGCAGGAGTGTTGACCATATCTCTTGTCCAAAAAATTGAATTAATTTTATTTTTGATTTCTTGAGTAAATTGAGTTTGATCAATAGATAAGATATTTTTTTCATTTTTTTCTGATTTAAATTCATCAAATTGATACTGACTTAAGTAAAAACCAAATTCTAAAGATTCAATATTTGCATCTGAAGTCATATCAACAAAATTTAAAGTTGCATCATACTTCAAACTCATTCCAAGGTTTGCACCGATGCTAACCCAATCAGATGTACCCTCACAAGAGTTGGTTCCGACTAATAAAATATTTTCATTTTCTTTTGTTAAATTTTTTGAGATTTTAAGAAAATTATTTTTTTCAGGAGTAAATGAATTTAAACTAATTAATTCATTTACTTCATCTTTATTATTAAATAAATCAAAGAATTGTTCGTTAATCTCATTTATTAAAACGGTATTGAAATTCATTTACTAGCTGTCCATTCCTCTTCAAAATCTCTTGCCAACATCCAAAGTAAATCAGACAATCTATTTAAATAAACTCCAACAAAAGAATTCTCTACTTTTGTAATTTCTTTCCAGGTAACACATCTTCTTTCTGCCCTTCTAGAAACAACCCTACACCAGTCAAGTTTTGCTGCAATACTATTTTCACCAGGTACAACAAAATATTCAGGAATACCATTTTTTTCAGTTAAATAATCAATATCTTTCTCTAAACTTTGAACCATACTTTCTGTTACGAGTGTTTTACCCTCTTCAAGTTTATTTCTGTTTTCATTGTCTGTTGCCAATTCAGCCCCAACTATGAATAAATCTCTTTGTATTCTTAAAATTAACTCTTTAGTTGCAATAGGAAGCTTTTCTTCATGTCTTACAAGTCCTAATGCAGCGACTAACTCGTCAACAGATCCATATGCTTCAGGTGCAATATCGTTTTTAGAAACTTTTTTTCCAAAAAGTAAACTAGTTTTACCCTTGTCACCTTTTTTTGTATAAATCCTCATATTTGTAGGTTAGCCTTATAACGAAAGTAATAATGTACCTGAAGCGCCCATTGAAACAATTAGTGATAAATAGCTAAGACCCGTACTTGCCATGACACCTGTATAGGATTTTTCTTGAAGAGATTTAAATGACCCAAACGACAATAGACCTGAAGAAATATACAACCCAATTAATACAAAGTTCAATGTCTCTGTTGAAATTATATTAAAAATAGTTGATGAACTACTGTAGATATCTAAACCAATTGAAATTCCTAATAATATTGAGAGCGTAGTAGAAAATTTTGCTATATTTTTCATTCCTTCTCTTTTAATTGTTGGATCCACCAAAAACCAGTGGCCAATCATCATAAGAGAAAACACTGATGCAACTAATAATATTGGTAACAAAACTAGCAAAATATTTGAGCCTACAATGTTATAAATTGACGAAGCAAAGCTTATCAAGCTAAAAATTAATAAAATATTTTTTTGATTCCAGTTGAAACTATTTAAGTAAATAAATAGAAAAAAAATACCTAAAAAAGTAAAGTTTGTTGGAAGTAAAAATCCTGTAATTGAAATTATCGAAATAAAAAGTATGCTGAAACCTTTCTTTGGGCTTGTTGAGTTAACAATGTATCCAAGAAAAGGAATACATAATGCTAAAAAGATATAAGTAAATTCGCCCAACTGCATAGGTTATTTACAATGATATATATGTTAGAAGTTAATGTAAAAAAATACGTTTTCTTGCCGTTTTTACTTTCTCAACTCAATATTTTATTAATTTTCAATATAAGTAATAAAGAACTAGAGATTAATTTGTACAGCTACTCTATTTCATCATTAATTTACTCAATACTGTTTTTAATAATCATTGATGCCTATACTTTCAATAAAATTGTTGGTGTTATCTTGTTTTTAAGTACAACATTTTTAGCACCTATATTTGGATCAAATCTTGTTGGAGAGCTGTTTCCAATAACTATTGAAGTCTTCTTTATATATTTTCTTTTTCGTTTGGGTTTAAAAATTTTTAAATACTGGAAAAAAACGATGGAATTATGAATTTAAAATCTAAGCCCCTAAAATAAATACATGAGACAGGGCCAAAATAAATATTTAAAAATAATTTTTGTAACATCATTTTTCCTTGTTTTTTTAGGATTTAAATCTAACGCAGCAGCTTTTGAAATAAGATATAGTGAAAATTTTAGCTGTGCTGAAAATGCTGTAGCACCATTAAGTAGTGTTTTAGATATTCAAACTTTTTTAAATTGCAATGGCTTTGAACCTGGTCCTATAGATGGAGTTAGAGGGGCAAAAACAACTCAAGCAATAAAAAGCTTTCAATATACAGTAGGACTGTCTCCTGATGGTGTTGTTGGACCCGCTACAAGACAAGCTATGCGTGGATATAGTGCTGCAACATTTACCTTTAAAGGAAGTGGATGGGGACATGGAGTTGGATTAAGTCAATATGGAGCAAAAGGTTTAACAGAATTGGGTGCAGATTTTTGCTCTAATACTAGTTCTTGCTCTTCAACAGAAGTCGTTCAATATTATTTTCAAGAGACAAATGTAAAAAATCTGAATGATATGTCTTTAAGCTCACCTAAAATTTCAACAGATACGAATGAACTATGGGTAGGTTTAGCAAGAAATGCTAATTCAATTACACTTACAACACTTCCATCATCTAGCCCTCCAACATTATCTATTTGCCAAGAAGGCTATAACAACACAGTTGGAGTTCAAGTATTTCTCACTTCTAGAGGTTTTGATCCTGGAAAAATTGATGGTGCATTTGGAGACAGAACTGCTAATGCTCTAAGAAATTACCAAGCATCAGTTGGGATTAATCAATCTGGCTCTATCGACGAAACCACCCTTAACAAAATAAAAGAAGACGCCAGAACTGATGGACCATGTGAATCAGATTTTGGTCCTCTTAAAATTTCTGGTGGTGCAACTATTAATATTATTTATTCAAATGGATCTTGTTACTTAACAGGTCATCCATTAGTTGCTAACGTTTCTGCAAGTTGCAATATGGGAATATCTTGGTCAGATGGTGGAAGAATTCGTGTAGGACCTAGAGAACATAAGCACGGAATCTTAAAATTAAGAAGTAAAAATGTTTCTTCTGGCTATCATGTTTCTCTTGCTGTTAATCTTGAAAAATATCTCTATGGTTTAGCAGAAATGCCATCTCATTGGAATGTTAAAGCTCTAGAAGCTCAAGCTTTAGTTGGAAGGAGTTATGCGGTTTATCATTATCTTCGTAATAATACCCCTTCCGAAGAAACTAATGTAAGTACAGGTCTGTCAACATCACGTCAAGCATATTGTTGGTGTCATATTGGTTCTACTGCATCAAGCCAATATTATTATGGTTATCTTAAAGAGATTGCTGGTCCAAATTGGGTTCAAGCTGTAAACAACACTTCAGGTAAAGTTATTACCTATGACGGAGGCTACACCCAGAGTGGTGTAATCCAGGCATTTTATTCATCTTCAACAGGAGGAAAAACTAATGATAATGTAGTTGGTTTTGGTTCTGCTACAAAATGGCCATATCTAAATACTGTCGACGATCCTTGGTCTGTTGACAATAGAGTTGGAAACTCCAAAGCAGCGTGGTCATATGATTTTAGTTCTTACCAGTTAGCAAAAAATATCTTATGTGGAGATGTTTCATGTTTTGATTCGGTAACAGATATTTATGTATCCTCAGTTGCAGAATCTGGAGCTGCTTTAAAAGTAACCCTAAAAGGATTTAAAAATGGCGCACCACGAACTGTTGAAAAATCTGGTAGAAATATTAAATCTCAACTCGGTTTTACTTCCCACTATTTTAAAACTACTAGTGCATCAGATATATCGAGTTTAAATATTGGACCAGTAACAGTATTTACTAATTCAACTTCTAGTTCTACTACAAGTTCTTCTTCTGGTGATACACCGCAATATGCAACTTCATCAGCAGGACTTAATGCCCTAGCTAAGTCTGGAACTTTATATAGCTGTAGTGAAACTTCTACAGCATGTCAAGCTAAAAGTATTAGTAGAGCTGAAGCAGCTGCTGTAACAGCAGTTCTCGGTGGAGTTCCTCTTGATGCTCCAAATGCATACAGTGATGATGATCAAAATATTTTTCAACAGCCATTAAATGGCCTTCCTTATTATGGCATGCATGTTTGTTTTGGTAGTCCATTTCAGATTCAACCTGAAGAACAAATCTCAAGAGAAGAGTTTGCATGTTTAATCATAAAATCAATTAGAGCTGGTACTACTGACAATTTAAATGGATCATTAGATAAATACTCAGATGAAGGTGCTAGCCGTTGGACAAACGCAATTAATATTCTCGCAGCAAATGATGTAATTCCTCCTTGTAGCACTATTGCTGATAAATTTTGCCCTAATAGAAAAATTACTATAGGAGAAGTTTCATATATTGTTAATGCTCTAATTGAGAAATCTCTTATTTCAAATGACTTGTTTAACACAAATCACTTCAACAATTCTTGGACACCATCTAGTGGAGAAGTTACTGACTCAGGAACTACTGCTGTTTCCAATCCTAACGCAGGTAACGATGACTGTGTGCCTAATGACAATACAAATGTGTCTATAAATACAATCGTTGATATTCAAAACTTCTTAGCTAATAATGGGTTTAATCCAGGGCCTATTGACGGATTAAGAGGTGCTAAAACTACACAAGCAGTTATTGAGTTTCAAAAATCTACTGGTTTATATGCTGATGGAGTTGTTGGAAATAAGACAAAGGCAGCAATGAAAGCTTATACAGGTTGTGAGTCTTCAAACACCTGTAAAGCTAGAGATAACACAGGAGCAAAATTAGATACTGTTTCAGATATTCAAACTTATCTCGCAAATAATGGGTTTAATCCTGGAATAATTGATGGAAAAATGGGTTCCTATACTAAAGAGGCTATAAAATCTTTCCAGAGAAAAGTAGGCCTAATACCAGATGGAGTTGCTGGAAATAGGACCAAATCAGCAATGCGGTCTTATACGGGATGTTAATTTAATAAATTATTGCGAATATCTTCAGCAATTAAATTAGGTGTAAATTTAAAAGTTTCCATTAAATCACCTTGTGGGGCAGACTTACCAAAAGTATCAATACTGAAAGATTTAGTAATAACTTTTAAATAATTGTTCCAACCTACAGATCGGCCAAGTTCTAAAGTAAATAATCTTTCAGAAATATTAAGTGAGTTTATCAATTCTTCATTAACCCTATTTAAAATAGGCGCACTTATAATCTGCACACTAAACTCAGACAATGCTTCCTTAATTTCTAGAGCTAACTCTACCTCTGTTCCAGTTGCAAATATAGTTAAATCTTCACCAGACTCGATTTCAAATGCTCCTTTTTTAAAATCGTCAAAAGTAACATCATAATTTAAAAATTTTGAATTTTGTCTAGATAGAGATAATATTTTTGTTGATTTTGTATTTGTAAACATGTGTTTATAGGAATGAATTAGCTCAATACTGTTTGAAGGTCTTATAACATCAACATCTGGAATCAACCTTAAAGACATTAAATGTTCTATAGGTTGATGTGTTGGTCCATCTTCACCTAAATAAATTGAGTCATGCGTAAATATATAAGAAGAATTTAATTTCATTAATGAAGAAAGACGAATACTTGGCCTCATGTAGTCTGAGAACACAAGAAATGTGGAACAAAAGGCAAACAAATTACTGTGTAAATTTATCCCATTTGTAATGGCTGCCATAGCATGTTCTCTGATTCCAAATTCAATACTTTGACCAACAGTGTTTTTAGATGAATAATACTCAGATGAAATAATCTGTTTTGTAGAGGCAGCAAGATCTGCAGAGCCTCCTAATATAAATTTGTTAACTTTGCCTATTTCTTCCAGTACTTTGCTTCCACCAACTCTAGTAGCTACATCGGCTTTTAAGTTAATATCTGGAACTTCAATTTCAAAATTAGAAAATTTGTCCCACAATTCTTTAAAAGCTTTATCTTGTAATTTTTCTTCTAAATTTGTTCTCCAATTTTCAAAATTTATTAAGTCATCTTCTCTTTTGTCAGAAAAATATTCATAAACTCCTCTATCATGAGTAAAAACATCACCAATCCAGCCAATATTCTGCAAAAACAGTTCCATTTCATTTTCGCCTAAAGGGGAACCGTGTACAGAACTAGTATCTTCTTTATTTGGTGAATATTTACCTATTTTTGATTTAGCAATAATTAAAGATGGTTTTGAAGTTTCATTTTTACCATGATTGATAGCTGAGATAATTTCATCTTCGTTATGAGCATCAATCTCTTGGACATGCCATCCAAGAGACTCAAATTTCATTTTCTGATCTGTTATTGATACCTTATCAACTCTGCCATCAATGGAAATATTGTTGTCATCAAAGACATAAATCAATTTACCTAGTTTCCAATTTGCTGCCAACTCAGCAGCTTCATAGGATATACCTTCCATTAGGTCACCGTCTGAAACTATTCCGTAAACATAATGATCGATTACATCTTTACCAAACAATCCTGATAAATACGATTCTGCTAATGCTAACCCAACTCCTGTAGCAAAACCTTGACCCAATGGTCCGGTTGTTATATCAATGCCTATATTGGTATCCAGTTCAGGATGTCCAGCTGTAATTGAATCTAATTGTCTAAACTGCTTTATATCTTCAACTGAGATATTGAACTGATTGAAATGCAGTAAGCTATATAGCAACATAGATCCGTGTCCAGCACTCAAAACAAATCTATCCCTGTTTATCCAATCAGGTTTTTTGTTAGTTGTTTTTATAAAGTTTTTGTATAAAACTACACCAACATCGGCCATTCCAAGAGGCATTCCAGGGTGTCCGGAATTTGCTTTTTCAACTCCAGCTGCTGATAAAACTCTAACGGATTTAGTAACTTCATTAAACATCTTAATAATTATATATAAAATTAAACAGAGGCGAAAGAGTCTTTAGCGTGATATGAGGACCTAACTAAAGGTCCTGATTCAACATGAGGTATGCCTAGTGATTCTCCATATGATTTATATAATTCGAATTCTTCTATTGGGGCATATCTATCTATTGCTCTGTGTTTTGCAGTTGGTCTTAAATATTGGCCAATAGTTACTATGTCAATTTTTAATTTTGCGATATCCCGTAAAACAGAAAGAACTTCTTCTTTTGTCTCTCCCATACCAACTATTAATCCTGTCTTTGTCTTTCCTAAAAACCCTTGTTGCTTTGCATAATAAAGTAGAGATAGAGACCTACCATAAGAAGCTGCAGTTCTTATTTCTCTTTGTAGTCTAGGTACGGTTTCTAAATTATGATTGAGTACTTCAGGGTTAGCTTCGATAATGTTATTAATAGCTTTTCTATCACCTTTAAAATCAGGAATTAAAACTTCAACAGAACAATCTTGGTTTAAATTTTTTATAGCATAAATAGTGTCAGCAAAAAATTTAGAACCCCCATCTTCTAGGTCGTCTCTGTTTACTGAGGTGACAACAGCATGAGTGAGTCCCATACTTTTTACACTTTCAGCAACTCTTAGTGGTTCTTCTAAATCTAAATACCCAGGTTTTCCTGTTTTTACATCACAAAATCCACAAGCTCTTGTGCAAACATCGCCCATAATCATAAAAGTAGCTGTACCCATAGACCAACATTCGTAAATATTAGGGCAAGAGGCTTCTTCACAAACAGTATTTAATTTTTTTTCTTTCAGCAACCCTTTTAAAGACATGTAATCTTTACCTAAATTTGCTTTTACCTTCATCCAATCAGGTCTACTTGGTTCATTTGGCAAGTTTCCTTTTATTGTTAATGGTATTGATATTTTACTTGGATTAAAAACTCCTCGTTTCACCATGCTATCAATATTGAACTCTTTGTTAGTTTTTAATTGCCGAGGTGTAAATTGAGAAAACTGTTTGTCTATTTCAATATAATTAAAAACCTTTACAAAATTTTTTGTAAGTTCTTCTGCAACATCTTGAAATGAAATACTGCTATTGAATGAGTGTATTGATGTTACTTTTTCACTCTCATTTCCACATGTATTAATTAGTTCAAACCCATCAAGCGAATCAAAAATGTTCAAGGAAAAGCCATGATACGTTGTCCATTTGCTTACTTTAATTCCAATCGATGCAATTTTACCTTTTTTGGTCCAAACGCCTGTATCATCTTCTTTTGTAAAAGAGTCAATTGAATACTTTTTTAAGGTTTCAATAATTACTGATTCTAAATCTCGGACATATGGAATAACCTTTTTTGGGTCAGTTAATCGAATAATTGGATATCCAACAATCTGTCCTTCTCCATGGTATGTTATATCCCCACCACGATCTGTTTCTACATATTCAACTTTTTTTGTTAGTAATTCATTTTTTTCAACTAATAAATTCTCCGCTTTAGCAGATCTACCAACTGTAATTACTTTGTCATGTTCAAGTAACAAAAGATAATCATCTGAACTATTATCATTTGATACATCTTTATGAATACCAAGTTGTAAGTCGTAAGCTTCTTGATAGGGAAGCTTTCCTAGCCACCTAACATTTAGATTTCTCAAATTATTTCCTGCGACCAATCAGTTTTTTCCAATTTTTCTTTTATTGAATTTAAAAATAATAAGGCAATAGAGCCATCAAAAACCCTGTGATCCCAAGTCAAACTTAAAATTCCTGTATGTCTAATTGCAATTGAATCTGTTCCGTCTGATGATTCAATAACAACTGGTCTTTTTTTAACAGACTCTGTTGATAAGATCGCAACATTTGGTTGATTTATTATCGGAGATGTAATAAATGAATTGAATGAACCATTATTTGAAATAGTAAATGTGCTTCCAGATACATCTTCCAATCCAAACTTTCCATCTCTTAATAAGTTAGAAATATCAAAAATATTACTAGCTAACCCTTTTACATTTAAATTTTCTGCATTTTTAATGGTACCAACTAATAATCCTTCCTGATTGATATCAACTGCTATACCCAAATTAATATGTCCATGAAGAGTATGAATATTTTTCTCTAAATCGAAAGAACTATTTACTGTCGGATAGTCTTTAAGAGCATGAATTGTAGCTAGTGAAATAAAAGGTAAGTAAGTTAAAGAATAACCATTTTCATTTTTAAATTTCTTTTTAACACTGCTTCTATATATTTCTACGTTTTCAAAATCAACTTCTACAGATGTCATAACATGTGCAGAAGTTTGTTTTGACATAATCATATTTTCAGCAATTCTTTTTCTTAGTCTCGAAATATTTTCCGCATTTGATTCGCTTAGGACATGTTCAGTCTTAGTTGGATTTTCTTGAGCTGTAGTTTTAGTATCGTTAATTTTCTTAGTTGGTTTTTCTGAATTTAAAGCACTCTCAATGTCTTTTCTAGTAATACGACCATTGGGACCGGAACCTGTAATAAGATCTAAATCTACATTATTTTCAGATGCTAACCTCCTAACAACTGGAGATAGTTTTTGTTTCGATTCTTTTCCTGTAACTTTTTGAGGGATGGCATCATTTTCTTTCTTCTCTTCAACTTCTTCAATATTTTCTTTATATATATCATCTTGAAAAGCTGGGCTATCTACTGTCTCAGGCTTTATATCAGAACTCTCTGTTTGAGAACCTTCTCCATCTAGCTCTAAAAGCGATGCTCCTACCTCAACAGTTTCACCCTCTTCAACTAGTAGAGCTGTAACTTTTCCACTAAATGGTGAAGGAACTTCTGTGTCAACTTTGTCTGTGGAAATTTCCAAAATTGGATCATCTTCTTTTACTTCATCACCAACATTTACTAACCATCTTAGGACAGTACCTTCAGTCACTGTTTCGCCAAGTTGGGGCATAGTTACTAATTGACTCATTATTTTATTGTAGTTCCTTAATTGCATTTACAACTTTTGAAGCATTAGGAATAAAAGCATCTTCCAAAACTGGAGCAAATGGAATATGAGTATTTGGAGCTGTAACCTTGACTATTGGATTGTCTAGGTTCCAAAAACCTTTTTCTGCAACTAAAGAAGATATTTCTGAAGCAACAGAAGAAAACGGAACATCTTCTTGAAGAATGCAAAGATTAGAAGTCTTCTCCACAGACTTAAGGATTATCTCTTCATCAAGTGGAACAATAGTTCTAATGTCTATCACTTCTGCTGAAATATTTTCTTTTGCTAGGATATCAGCAGCCTCTTGAGCAACAGATACCATTCCAGACCATGTAACAATTGTTACATCTCCACCTTCGCGAACAATTTTTCCTTTTCCAATTTCAACTTCATAAAGACCTAGAGGTATGTCCATTTTTAAGTCTGGTTTTCTGTAAAGCTTTTTATGTTCTAGATACATTACTGGATTTGGATCATTAACAGCAGCAACGAGTAATCCTTTTGCATCGTAAGGATTAGAAGGAGCTACTACTTTTATTCCTGGATGGTGTGCTAACAATGATTCCGGACTAATTGAGTGAAATGGACCAGATCTAGTTCCTGCACCCGTAGGTCCTCTAACGACCATAGGGACAGCTTTTCCAGCTTTCCAATAATACTTTGCAGCTTCCGTAGTAATTTGGTCTAATGCTGGATATACAAAATCGTAAAATTGAAGTTCAACAATAGGTTTTTTGCCAGCTAAAGCTGCACCAACTGCTGCTCCTGTAAAACCACCTTCAGAAATTGATGTATCGATAATTCTAAATGGTCCATATTTATTAAATAAACCTTTTGTTGCTTTAAATGCACCTTCAAAAACACCAATGTCTTCACCCATCATAAAAATATTTTCATCATCTTCCATGAGTTCATCAAGACCATTAGTAATTGCTTCAATGAAGTTCATCGTTTTTAATGTACTTCCATCATTTTGAATCACCGGTGATGTTCTAGATGCAAACATATCTTTTATTTCATTTTCTGGATCAGGATCTTTTTGAGCTTTTGCCCAATCAAGAACCTCTTTAATTTCAGTTTCTAGTTCATCTTGTAAATTTACAAACTGCTCAGTTGTAAATAACCCTTCTGAAACTAAAGAGTCTTCAAACCTTGCTATGGGATCTCTTTTCATCCAAAAATCTCTAACTTCATCGTTAACATATTCTGCGGGATCATGCCCAGCATGACCGTAGTGTCTAAATGTAACAAGTTCAATTAATGAAGGGCCATTGCCTTTTCTTGCATTTTCACATGCATCATGCATTACATCTATTACTTCATAAATGTCATTACCATCAATTATTTTTGCTGGGATGCCATAGCCAGCAGCTCTATCTGCAACATTAGGAGTTCCAAACTCAGTTTCATTTGGAGATGAATATGCAAATTGATTGTTTTGAACTGTAAAAACAACAGGTAAATTTAAAACGCCAGCCATATTTATGCTTTCATGCCATGTTCCTGTGGCAGTTGCGCCTTCACCACAGTTAGCTACGGCTACAACACCAGAACCACTTTGTTGAGAAGCAAGCGCCCAACCAACTGCAACAGGAGCTGAATCTGGTAGAGGAGAAACCACCATTAAAGTTCCTTTATCAACAACTCCAAAATGGCTATTTCCATCTCTTCCCTTTGAAGGCCCATCATCTTTTCCAAAAAAATTAAGAGCTATTTCTTTTAAAGTAACTCCCTTTTTAATCTGAACACCTAAATCTCTATGGGTTCCACCAAAAATGTCTTTATCATCCATACCTGTGGCTATACCTGCCATAGAAGCTTCTTGACCGATTCCTGGATAAACAGCACCACTTAATTGACCACCTTTGTACATTTTTAATAATCTATCTTCAAGAATTCTCTGTGTTTT
>Ga0255754_10001529_pt1 | contig 17803 bp, 14 predicted proteins | sample 101ome_22_FD_179954 | JGI IMG/M metagenome (GOLD analysis project Ga0255754, IMG submission 179954) | Coastal salt marsh microbial communities from the Groves Creek Marsh, Skidaway Island, Georgia - 101412BT metaG (version 2) | ecosystem: Environmental > Aquatic > Marine > Intertidal zone >... | reverse complement strand
GAGAGCGTTTCACCGCAGTGGATAGCGACGCAACGTCGGCGAGCGAAAGAGGGGCATGTATGTCGTCCGGGGGACTAGTTGCCGCGAACGTCGCCTCGTGGGAGCCGATTTCGCGCTTTAGGCGCGGAAGGCGCGATGGTTCACGTAAATGTGACCGTGAGCGCGTGGCCACTAGCCCCAGCGAGACGCGCCCCCCTGCCTGCGCCCGGTCGCGGCCCGGAGCTCTCGGCCGCCCCCGACGGCGACGGGTCTTCTTGTCTCACCCATCGGTCATCGGAAGACTATTTCTTGTCAGAGATGGCGCCGAGGCTGGTCCCACGGCTTGAAGATTCCGGAAGGCCTGACGTCGCGCCGGCCCCGGCCTGAGCGCTGGATGCTCTGCGACGGCGCCCTGGGTCGCGGCGCTGCCGCAGGGCGAGGGGGGCCGGCGGCGGTCTCGACCTTTCCGGCTCGTCCCTCTACCACCCACCTACATTCTCAGCCCTGCAGCAATGCTGGAACCCAGCGGGGACCCAGCACGAACATTGACGCTTCCACGCCGCGTGTTCGCAAACCTCCTCCTCGCCCTCGTCGCCGTCCTCCTTGTCGCGCCGTGCGTCTCGAGGGGGCAGACCTGTGACGATTACGCGGAATGTCTAGAGACGGAGACAATAGAGCGAACCGTATTGTTCAACCTGGGAGTGCCAGTGTCCTCGGGAACGCCGCTGAATGTGGCGGAGCTACAGAGCGAGTACGTGTTGTCTCAAGTGAATGAAGTGAATGGCTGCACGGGCAAGTTCCCCGTGACTGAAGTGGAGCAGCTGCGGGTTGGGTGCGATCCCGGCAGCGATACGATCAGCGGTGCGAGGTGGGATGACGTCATCGATGTCAAAAAGTGCATGTCTCAATCGTGCGCTGTGAAAGGCGTTGCGGGCGGCTGCTCGGTAACCACGGATGGGCTGGGCTACTGCGGGTCCGGAAACCCCATTGTGGGTGTCGACAACGTGGAAATCCCGGGTTTGGCGAAAGGGACTTCGTACGCGCTGGGCAATCGCTGTCCGTTCTCATGGTGTCCGATCCCCGACTTTGATCGTCTGTTTGATCATTTGAACGGAGCGGACCTGGGAACAGAGCCGGTCCAGTCGGTCTACAAGGTTTCCTCCGTGAGTCTCTATTCCCTCGGAGATCCCCCTAAGCAGGAAATCGAGTCAGTCTGCGGCTGCTTCAATTTGCGCTACGTGGGCTGCGCTGCCAGTACTCTGTCTGACTTCGAAGAGAAGGCGGCCGGGGGGAAGTGGGACGCGAGCAACAGGCTGTTTCTCCCCGTCGGGGCACCGCTGCCGGATCTCGCTGACTGGGTCGTCACTCAAGCTACTTGCGAGTCGTGTGGGGCCAGCTCGTGTTGGGTTCCTGAATCCTGGGACTGGGACGACATGAACAACGTGAACGAGGCTCTCGGCAATTTCAACTCTTTCCGGAAGGCTGCGTGTGGGAGGTGGTGCCCTCAAGTTGGACTCGATCCCTCGTACCGGTGCAGGGATCCCTTCTCTACCTCGAGTCTGAGCAAGGCGCTGCCTAACTTCACCGGCAGATGGACGGACGATCTCGCCTACTACACCGACAACGAGTTCGACTGCTCCTGCGCCCTTCAGGACAATTACGCGTTCAACGGTTCTGCACAACAGTACCACAAGTGCGTCGAAACATGCGTGGAGGAGGGAGTTGCAGTCTCCAAGGTCAACTGCTACTCCCTCGACCTCGTGGCCACTGACGCCGTTGACGAGGCGGGCTATCTTCTTCCCCCAGTAAACTCGGAATTGTTTGGGCCTGACCGGTACCGGCTTCCCGGCTCGTACCCTGCCCCAGGTCAGTGCGTCTTCGAGGCGAACTCAAACAGCCCCTACTCGCCTTTTTCTGGGCAACTCGGCGCAGAAACCGGGCTCAAAGACGACCCCAGCTGCACGACGTGCGTATGCCACCAAGCCGTTGAGTTGGCGGAGCAGTGCGACGAACTTGGGCGCAGCGGGGCAGATGTGCAGACGTGCTACCCTATCCTTGCCAGGACATTCAGTCAGTTCGGAAACAGTTTAAGCAACTTCAGTTATAATGTCGCCCAAGCGGACTGGTGCATTAGCGACTCCGACTGCAAGCGGCAGGGTTGCGTTGGCGACGCGCTGACTGACGCGCAGCGCGAGCTTGCCGGGTGGTGCGCGTACAATAACACGTGCTACGGAGCTTCGGAAGCGTATAAGTGCCCCCAAGCCGAGTGTGTTGACAGCGCGGAGGGGGGGGAAATCTTGACATGGTGCACGACTCTGAGATGCAACGATGCAAGCCTGCTGAATGGTGACTTGTCGTCTTCCAACGTTGAGACTTGCGAGGTGTGGAACCGCGCCCTTCCTGGAAAGGGCGGTCTTTGCCTGTTGGAGAGCGAGTGCGAAGAGCGGACGTGCAACGAGAACGGCAAGTTCTTTTGCGTCCCGTCCAAGATCGAGGGCTGTTCCACGGAGTTTACTGAGCCCAAGTGTGTTGACAACGAGTCAGAGTGCAATGAAAGGGCATGCAATGCTGCACGCGAATGCGGGCAGGCTAACGCGACTTGGTGTCCCCTACTCGGCGACCATGGTGGATGTACGCTTGACCTCCTCTCGTGCGCGCAGAAGGTGTGCGCGTGCGACGTCAATGACACTGGCTGCTGGCCGGGTGAGGACAATGCCGCCTTGGTTACCATGGGGTTCACAACGACCGCTGAACTGGCTGCCGACGAGGCTGCCGCTGCATCTGCCGCTGCCGCCGCCCAGGAGTGGTCGTGTCTACGCGAGGCCTACGCCGGATGCGCCGAGGCTGCCGGTGATCCCCTCCTGGACGACAGAGCTTTCACAAGGTACGCCTCGAACAACACGACTTGGTGCAAGGCACTCGAATTTTACCCTGGGCTCTTTCCACCCGCGGACAACTTGGACCTCTGCACGCCCGACGGGACTCTCGAGTGCGAGTGCCGGTCGGGCGTCGTGCCATCTTCCCTCTATCGCTCTAGCGGACCGGATTTCAGAGGAGGGGGCGATGTGGCGAACCCTGGGGTGTGGTGCGGCGCGGATGTGGGCCCGAACGGCAGTGGCGCCGCTGCAACATGCCTCTCCGAGGACGAAGCGGATGACGTCGGTTGCCCGACTTGCTGCTGCATCTCTCCTGTCTGGCCTATTGCACTGAGTTCGGGAGCCTCGTGGCCCGAGCCTCGGCCGACTCCGTGGACCAAGACGTGCGGGGTCGACGGCCTTTCCAGTCCCTGCGCGTGTGACACGCTAAACGACCTTGGTGCCACTGACCTTGACGGCGCTCAGCTCGAGCCTTGCGGCAGCCAAATGGATCCCCCCACGATTTGCCCGCTCGTCAAGTGTTCTACCGATGCCGGATGTGCACTGCCGCCGCCTAGCGACTTTGAGTGCGAGTCGGAGTCTCCCCCCACTGGCGGAGAGTTGATCACCTGCTGTCGCATAGAATCTCGTTATGTCTCAACATCCGGGGGGACCGTGACTGCCACCAAGGAGTGCGAGGTCATCTTTTTGCCTCCCCCAGTGACAGTGGAGCTGGAAGACGACGACGTGGACGTCGAGGAAGTTCCAGAGCGGGACCAGATCTTTTTGGAAGACTTAATTTTCGGGGAATCTGAGAATGTCGACTACAACTATTATGAGAGTATTAACGCCGACGAGTTGGGCACCGGGCCGTTCAACTCTTGCGGCGACCCCACGACGAATCCTTGCATCGTTTACAATGCCGATGGGGAAGAAACTGGCGAGGAGTGTTGCAACAACCCCATTTGGCAGGGTGGAAAGGTGCCTTTGGCCCTTATCCAGCGATCAGGCATCGAACTTGACTTACCGGCTTCTGTTGAATACACATCTCGGATGTCGTTTAGCGTGTACCTCTCGACGGAGAATGCCGCAGGGGCACTCGTCGTCGCTGTTTCGAAAGCCGTAGAGGACCTCAATCCTGTCAATTTTGCCGTCTCTGTCTTCTTGGCAGCGGGTAGCGACGGCAAGTTCCCCACCAGTGCTGAACTCCTTCTGAAGATGGTATGGCGTTCCGAATCCGAGCTCCTTGAAGGTCAATTGCAGGCTGTTTTTGTGCTTAGGGAACTCATCGGCGCCCCTCCTCCTACTGGACGGGCACTTGCCGAAGGACACGTCAACGATGGCCTTGCGAAATTCAAAGACCTCGACGTGGATGACGATGGGGGCGGGCGCTGGCTGTCCCTTCGCTCTCTCGCCGCCGGCTCGGCGGCTGCACCCATTGTTGGCGACCTCGCTGACACAGACGATGACATGGGAGACGAATCTGACGGGGGCGCAGCCGGCAAACGCCGCAGCCTTGAGAGCCTTGCGCGCCGAGTCCGGCAGGCTGGGGGAGCGCGTCTTCTCGCTGACGGTGTTTCCGAACCTGCCAAAGCGGGAGGAGGCGACTGCGCAATCGCCCCGAGCCGCCTAGGGCGCGTGGCCAAGCCTCTCCCACCCAAGGTCATCGTGTGCGCAGCCCCTGAGCCAGGATTCGCTTTTCCCAAGGAAAATGCCGCTGGGCTTGTGGGATGCGGCGATGCTGCCCTCATTGGATCGGGAGATCCGCAAGCTCGTCCCCTCTACTTCCCAGCCCGAGGACTTCCTGGAGCTGGCGTCAGGATCGACAACCCATACAGCATGGCCTCTTGCTTCGAAGGCATCGGCGTCAACATGCTGACGCACGTCTTGTCGGACGTCATGGACCAGGCGAGCATTGAACGCAGGGCCCAAGCCTCGCCGCGTCTGCGCCGTGTTTCCCAAAATCCCGGCCCCTCTTTTATCCATGTCCCCCTCATATACCACCGCATCCCCAATTTCGCCAACAGGACTTTGAGGTACACTGGTTTCGTTCGATCAACGAGGCGCTCGAGGTGACGTCGCGCTCGGCCAGTGGGTCCAACTGCCTTAAGCCGCCCGTGCTGGAGTCTGCCAAGTGTCACATCACTCTCGGGGCCGGATGGACGGCGCAGCGGCAATCATGCGACGCGCAGTGCGGGCGGGATCTCTCTGACATCCCGTGGGACAAGACACGCTTCTCGTCTCTCACGGAGGCGACAGAGGCGTGCATGTCGGGGAAGCTGCTTGACGACACGCAGTGCACCACATGGCGTGATGCGTGCTGCGTTCGGTTTGGGGCTCAGTACGGCCATCAGCGGCTTGTCGTTGTGTCTGCAATTCCTCCCCTCCCGAGCACCGTCGAGCGCTTCCTCATCTCCATTTTCGCGCCAGCCGTGGTCGACACGATCGTGGTTGCTCTTGTCCTCCTTGGCGTGTTCGTGCACTTCGTGTGGTGGGTGGAGCGTGGGGCTCAGCCTGGTGTTTTTGGCGGATCATACACTCATGGCATCGGTCAGGCCTTTTGGTGGGGCGTTGTGACAATGACGTCAGTGGGCTACGGCGATCGCGTACCCGTGACGAGTGCCGGGCGTGTTTGCGGCATGAGCTGGATGTTTGTCTCTCTCTTACTTCTGACAAGTCTAACAGCGACCATGACGTCGATCACCACAGAGATCACCGTGCTCGACAGGTCTGAAGGGAGACCAAAAAGTGTAAGTGATCTTGTCGGTGTTGGTGACACTGTTGGGCGAAAGCGCGTCTGCACCACCAATGACACAGCATCCTGGGTGTTGTCGGAGGAGAGGATCGGCTATCGGTCCACAGACCCGGATTTCCCGTCGTCAATCGACACTGTTGTGGCGTCGAGCGCCCGGGACTGCCTCGACTTTGTGTCGCGTGGCGAGGCGTACGCTGCTGTACTGCCCCAGGCGACCGTGGCGCAGCTCTTTACGACTGGAAGATGGGGCGGAGCCGAGTCGCCGATGGCACGGGAGCTGTCACTCGGCCCACTGGAGGAGGAGGGCGACTGTCCCTCGCAGGGTATGGGCGGGTGCCGTCCTCTCGCCGCCGGACCTCCGGTGTTTATTTCCCCAGTCGCTGCCGCCTTCCCCATTTCTGGAGCCGAGGACATCGCGGATGGAGTGACAGAGGCCACGCTTCGTTGGTTTGATGGCGTCTCTCGGGCGATCGAGAGCGTTCGCGCTGCCAAGCGGACCAAGGAGTGGAGAGAACGAAGAGAGATTGACTCTGATATCTCGGGTGGTGCGGCCAATGGTCCTGCCCTGCCGAGTGAAGAGAGTGGAGCTACCGGTACTCGGGGCCTTTTCGTCTTCTCAGACGTGAATGAATTGTTCAACCAACCCCTCAAGTCTGTGGCGCAGGGCGGAGTTGTCGAGTCAACTGGCTTTTTCTTCTCCACCGATGTTGCTGATGACGCCGAGCGCCGCAGGCTCGTGCGCACCGCTGGGTTGGCCGGTCGTACGGCCGCGGCCCTTGCGGAGGCCAGTCGCAACGTGACGTGGGCGCTCGTCGGGCCCTGTATCGCGGCTTGGGGAGCTGTCCTTTTTTACATCCTGCTGTGGGCGCCATTGCGTGCCTGGTGGCAGACTCGCATGGACGCTCTCGCAGGCCTCGGGGCCCAGAACCGGAGGGAAGAACAGGCGACAGCTGCGGAGGCCGCCCGTCTCGGTCTGGCGGCAGCCTTTGCTGACGTCCTCAACGGTCAGACAAGGAGAGGTGCCATGGGGGCCGTAGCAAGCTGGCTCGCGTCTGGCGCCTCAGGTGGAAGCGCGTCTGTGACCACGGCTGGCTCCTTCACATTGGCTGCACGGCTCGCCGGCAAGGTCGCAGCGGCCACGTCATGGCTTACGGGCAGCCGGCCGGGGGCGTCAGCGACCACTGCCGCCCTCGCCGCGGCTGCCCGCGACACCCGCGCGGCTCTCGCTGGGGAGGACGCGCCGGAGACCAGTCGTGCTGCGTCTCGGGTTGTGCATCGGGATGGGAGCTGGTGGTGGAAGGAGGCGCTGCAGATGAACCCGTTGGCTGCGAAGAGGGAGGAGACGCTTGCTGACATGGAGCGCCGGGTGGACGCGATGGGCTGTTCCGTTCTAATCCTAACCGAACTTGCCAGGAAGAAGACGGAGGGAGGGGCTGGGAGCTGAGATGAGTGGTAGGAATGCGGGAAGAATTGAACTAACCCGCGGAGGGGTTGTTGCATGTAGGGGTGCGCGCCCGCCCCGCCCGTCAAAGATCGCCATCGCCCCGCCCCACCCAATACGTTCTTCCCTCAGGCGGCCGCGCAACCAGTCTCGCGTTCTCCATGAGCGCTTGTTTCAGAATAGGCACCGACCGCGCCAACGGCAGGAACTCCGCGCGCGCCTCCTCGCTTGAGAGACCCGCAGCACCCGCGTCCACTAGTCGGCGACGCACTGCGCGGACGAGCGCTGGCGGCAGCCCAGGCAGCAGCCCCGGTGGCGACCTCTGCGGCGGCCCAGGCAGCGATCCTAGCGGCGGAGCCAGCGGCGGCGGTGCCCCACCCCTTCCCCAAGCCCGCCCCTCCCTCCTGTCCCCCCCCCTGGACCGGGCTGCCCGCTCGAGCGCCGCCGCAGCCTCAGACACGGCTCGTGCCGCAAGACGCTCCCGCGCCGCCCCGGCGCGGTGCGCGGCCGCGACGGCCTCCGGAGGCAGCAAAGCACCCCACTCCTCCCCAGGGTCGCCATCGGCCCCCCCATTCACCACGCACGCCCCGTCCGTGAGTCCCGCCTCTCTCTCGTCCACCGCTGCATCGGCGGTACCCATGACGCCGTCATCTCCATGGCCTGTCTTCGCCTCCCCCACGTCGTCGCCGCGCCTCGCTCCTTGTGCGTCGTCCGGGCGGGCGGCACAGGCCCCGGCCTCTGGCACCCGACCGGCCGTCGCCGCATCCCAGTCGATCTCGAAGAGCGAGGCGAGATCGGACACCCCAAATAGGCCACCCCTGGCCCGTGGGTCCTCAAGAGCCCTCGCAGCCTGATAACGCTTGCGAACCTGCAATGCGGCAAAATGTGACTACGTCGGCGTCTAGTTAATTTCGTCGGCAGGGAGAACATTGCGGGCTCTCAGGAGCTGAACAAACGCCCAATTCCACCTCCCCCGATTCTCGCCTGCCGGCGGTACACCCACTCCTCAAGTGTTCCAGGGCAAACCAACCGTGCCACAAGAACGGGACGCGTTTGACCTGGGCGCCAGGCACGTGCAGCCGCCTGAAAATGGCGGTGGGAGCGCGGAGGGGACGAGGTAAAACGATGGGGCGCCTGGGCGAAAGTGGACCACCCGCCCTACTCGAGCGACTCGCCTGAAGATCATTCGCCGGGTTCCAGTCAGGGTCGACGATTAGCACCCGTGTGGCTCCGACGAGCGAGAGTCCCAGACCCCCAACACGCGTGGTGAGGAGAAGAATCCGCGGGCCGTCGTCGTCAAGGGCTCTTCGAGACGGAGCGGCCTCGTCGACGGCCCTCCGGCGGCGTGCCGAGCATGCGTTGAAGGCCGCAACGGTCCGCGCTCGGGCCGCGACGGGAGTGACGCCATCAAGACGGCCGATAAAGCCAGGAGGCAAATTGGAGGAAGTCGTTCCATCCTCATCGCCCACGCCGGCCTCAGCGACGACAGCGGCCCGATCAGCCGCGACGGCAGCGACGATGGCAGAGCCCACGACGTCTAGCGTCCCGCGGTGCCCAGCAAAAACAAGGGTCGAGTGGCCTTCTCTCGTCCATCGCGTGACAAGCGAGGCCGCAGCACGGCACTTCCCTGCGTCATCAGGGAGGCAAGGGATCGTGTGAGCAGAAGGGCACATGGCAGAGAGACGGAGGGCGTGGGGATCGCTGAGTGTTCAAGCTGGGAGGACCTGTCGGTCGGTTCTGGCTCGTCCGCCACTTGCCGGATCGAATTGGTGCTCCAAATCCTCCAGGGTAGCGTGTCGTGTCGAGCGCCTGCGGTGGCAACGCGTCTCCAGGTTGTCCACCCCCGATCTCACGTCTGGAACCAACCCCAGACAAGCCAGGCGCGTCATGGATCAAAGGCAAGCCGCCGCCAGCGGAGGCGACAGAATCTTCTGTGCGACCGACCAGCGAAGCCTCCCCCTGCCCCAGCTCACTTGCCCAGCCATAGTCAGATGGCGGAGCGACCAGGTCTGGGTGGTTCAGGCATGCACGGAGTGCGGAGAGCGCGGCGAGAATGCCGTGGCGGTCCTGCAACGTGCCAGAACGGTGAGCTGTGGCCCCGCCCCCAGCCCTGGCAATGCCACGTGCCCCGCTAACTCGCACCAGTGCTCGCTGGACGGGTTCACTTTCAATGACCGCGCGATACAAGGCCGCCTGGGCGGGGGCAAGGCGGACGAAGACGACGCGTTCCTCCCGCGGCGGCAGACCGAGTCTCACATCGATGGCCGTTCGTCTCAGCAGGTGCGGACGGCAAAGACCCTGAAGAAGGCGGGCAGCGGCAAGGGCGCGTGCCGAGTCCAGGGCAGTCGCCCCCTTCTTGCCGCCCCGTGCGATGGGGACGCCAAAGTGCTCAGCAAAGAGAGACCGTGGCCCAAGGCGACCAGGACAAGCGACATCCATCAGAGCCCATAAATCGTCCAGCTGGTTCTGGACAGGAGATCCTGTAAGGAGCAGACGGCGTTTCGTCCTCACGGAGCGCGCAGCAGCTGCAATGCCGGTGTCGGGGTTCTTGAGGGTGTGAGCCTGCGGAGAGTGAAATGCGCTTGTGGTGATCGTGTGAGTGGAGCAGGGCACTCAGTTCCTCCAATGTGCAGGATAACTAGCGGCAGCCTCGCCCCCTTTGATGGAGCGCACGGGTACTGGAATTAAAGACATGATTAGAGGATTGTTTGATTAACAAGATACCTGCCTCGTCGAAGACAACCCATCCCCACTCGACATCGAGAAGGCCAAGGGAGGGAGCCCCACTGCGCCGCGTCTGATGCTCATCTCTCAAGAGGGCATATGAGCAGAGGACAAGCCCGCTCCCCATGGGATCCGACAGGCAGCGCTGCATGATGTCTCTCCTTCCAGCAACACGGCGCTGTCTAATTTCGGCAGATGACAGCTCGCGAGGACCACCACGGCGACCCTCTTGCGCCCCCACTGCCACAGCCTTGGGTTGGGGCAGACCCGCCGCAGCCTGCGCAGCCCCGTCCTGTCGACCACCAGGGCCAGCAGCCCGTGCTGCGTCAAAGGATGGATGCAAGACAACTACTCGCAGAAGAGGCGACCACCGTCGAGCCTCAACGGCCCAGTGGCGAAGTAGCGTGGCTGGACATACAACCAGGGAGGGGCGGTACAGCCCATGCCCGCTGTGATGAAGTGAGCCCAACAGGGCAAGGGCGGACAGAGTTTTCCCGAGACCCATGTCGTCTGCGAGGATCCCCCCAGTCCCGTCAGGGGATGCAGGGCCAGCAGGGCTTGCAACGCTCGGACTGGGGATAGGATGTTGCGGGCCTGGGGCGTCTGGGGGAGCTGGACGGCCCCTGTGGAGAGACCACCCCCAGGATACTGCAGCACGCTGCCAGGGACGAAGGGCACACCAGAGGGCACCAGGCACATTGAGATGAGGCCACGCATCGTTCCTGCTGCCGTCGGCCAGGATATGGTCTCCGGCGTTTTCGACCCCCATCGTTTCACCTTCGTCAACATCTGGAGGAGGGGCCGCCTCAGTGCCCTCAGCTGCTGGAAAAGCCCAGCCCTGTCCAGGATGACGCAGCCGACGAAAAAGCTCAGCACGACAGCGCGTCGCATACGCCTCCTCGCAGCCATCATCGACCTCAGCATCGACGCCTGCATATTCAGACCCATCCAACTCATCAGGGTTGGCATCCAGATCAGGGCCATGGCAGACACGAGCGTGAATCTGTTTGCGGCCGATGGCACGTTCAGGGGAAGTCCTCTGTCCCGTTGCCCCTGTGTCATCAGAATTCGACGAGAACTCAATGAGTGGATCATCAGACCCTGACGCAGCACCGGCGTCAGCATCAGCCATACCATCGGCATGAGAGTTTGACATGGATGACACTTCGCCAGCACCACCTGTCACATTGGCCTGCTCCAGCTGCTCTTGTGAGCGGCACCGAATCAGTGAAGTCTGTCGACGAGGCCGGTGAGAAGCCACCGACATGCCCCGAGCGTCTTCCTCAGCCTGAAGGCGTCGGGCAAGTGAAATAGAAGCCATCTCCCCTGCGTCCTGGGCGTCAGTAGACCTATGAGGGCTGGGGGCATGGCCGGCGCCTCGAGTCGAGGCAGTGGGATCGCGGAAGTAGGCCCCCACCCGCGCAACCGCGCTGGCAGCCAAGGCAGCCTCAGCAGCACCTCCACCCCAGCGACCACGGCCAACAAGATAAAACTTTCTGGAACCTTCCCGCATGTTGTTTGCACCTGAAGCACCGCCGCCCTCCCGACCCGAGCCTTCTGTTGAGAGAGCCATGGTGACCTCGCCAGCACCCGTTGGCAACGCGGTCAACTGGCCTGTGGCCCTTCGCTGGGCGACGGCACCAACCAGTCCGAAACGTTCCAGGGGATTGATGCGTTCCGGGAACGCAGCAGCCACAGTTGGCACAGCATTCTCGGCCACGGGTGCAGGAGGCCCCGTCCGCTTCTGCTGAGGGGCTGCTGGGGCTCCTGAAAAGGCAGCTGGCGCCGGGTCGTCCCCCTCCTCCGGAGTGTCTGAGTCCACGTCAATACGCCGTCGACGAGGTCGGGGCACCGAGGGCAATATTGGGGCGGCCACCGCAGCGCGAGCCAGGGCACCGCCTGGGTGGGGGGCAGGAGGCGGGGAGCCGCCTCGAGCCCAGCGGCCGCGGCCGCTCAGGGTAGCCTCACGGGCTCTCACCTCGGATGCCGCCCGGCGCGCGATGGAAAGCCGCATGACGAGTTCGCCCTGAGTGAGCCCGCACTCTTCTGTGCCACCGACAGAGAGCGCATCCTCAGCGCAAGCAAGGGCAGCGAGGTCGGGCCGATCGTCGTTGACAGCGATGTTACAGCCCCCGATCGTCGCTGCGCGCCGCTCCATTGGTCGTACGGCCGCGAGTCGGCGCAGGGTCATCGGGAGAGCGAGACCGAGCACCGCCCTCGGAAGCGCCAGACTTCGAATGAGAGACGACACTGGGGCGATCATCGGCGGAGCACGGCGCGGCGCAGGCTCATCGGGCCCGGCGGTCAGGTCGATGACGCCGGACGCACGGACTCGGTCGATCCCCGTCCCTCGCTTCGCAGCCGGCAGGCGCAGCGGAACGGCGTCCTTATCTCGGCCAGATCGGCCACGCTTCGGCACGATATGTGGGGCGTGCGGCCCTGCTGACCCCCGACATGGTCCAGCGTCCTCGCCGGTGCCTCGCCTGAGGGCTGCCTCAATGTCCGGAATGATACACATCTCGATGACCCGCCTCTCGCGCCTCGCAGTGCCCAGGGCCGATCGCTCCTCTTGCGGGGCAGGTGCTCGCTCGCCCTCGTCCAGAAGCGCAGGTGGCTCCGTCGGACCCGGAGCCAGGTCGTTTGCGGCACCGTCGGCAGCCGATGGAGGAAGACCGGCAGAGGCGAGAGCCTCGTCCAATACGCGGCGGTCAAAGACTGCGGCATCGGCCCATTCCTCCTCCGCAACCTCGGGGGAACCGTCGGCTGCAGGAAAAAAGGGGCGCGCCCCCGAGGGCCGCGATGGCCCCCCCGTGTCAGCGCCGTCAACGTCACGACCCTGCTCGACGAGGCGGTCCTCTCCGCCGCCGCTGCGCAGGCGTCGAAAGGAAAGTGAGCGGGAGGTCGGGAGACAGTGGCCGCGGGAAGTCTGTGGCCGAGCTTGGCGCGCCCGGAGCAGCAGCAGCAGCCGGCGCAGCGCCGCAGCTGCAGCTGAGCTACGGTCCCGGCGTCGTGACGCTCGCTGAGGCCTCCATCCGGTGAACGGGTCGATAAAACGGTCGAATTCCCGGTCCTTCACGATTAATCTGTCGTTTTGGCGCTTCGCTTGCGTCGTCGACGACTAGCCGGAAGGAGGGGGGTGGCACAGCTTACCCCGTTGGCGGCGGCGACCTCGCCCGGGTGGGACCTCTTCTCGTACCCACGCTTTCCCCATGCTGCAGTCTTCTCGTGTTCGTACCCCCTGAGCCGGGGGTGGGGGCCAAGCGGGTTTTTCATGTTTTCTCTGAGTCTCCCCCGACCTCACGACGACGTCTGGCGCCATAGACCACCCACAGGCGGCGCTCTGGGCCGCATAAAGCGCTCGAGCACCTCGTCCGTCACTGCAGCTCGTGCGCTCTGGTGCCGCTGCACCACCTCAGTCAGGCAAGCGATCAGCGCAGCCTTCATTTCACCAGACAGCATCTCGCCCGACGCATAGGCCTCGCCCAGCCGCGCAAGCTCGGCATCGTCCTCGAGGAAGAAGCGCAGCCACTGGTAGGACACGTCCGTCTCGAGGCACCCGCCCAGCCGGCGGTGCTCCTCAACAGTAGCCCGGCCCCCGGAGAAGGCGTACTTGTTGACCTTTTTGGCGATGGCCTTGGGGGTGTCGGTGACAAAGATGGCCGAGTTGGGGTCACTTGCAGACATCTTTCCCTTGCTCCCCTGGAGCGCAGGGAAAAACACGCTCTCCACCAGCGCGGGCTTGAGCTGACCATGGCGGGGGGCCACATCCCGTGTCATGCGGAAATAAGGGTCCTGCGAAGAGGGAGGTGGAGAGGTGATTAAAGGACAGTCGGGCCGTTGACAAAGGTCGTCCTCCATGAGGCTCGACGAGGGGCTGCCACGTGGGGTATCGGGCTCTCCCTCTCTCGGATTCCTCCTCTCTCGCCTGGTCGATCGCACAAGGGATAAGACAAAGAACCGGCCGAAGCTCTCCCGCCGGGGCCGCGCGGAGGAGGAGAGCCGCCTCGCGCGCTTCAGCGGCCGTCTCCTCCGCCGTGGGCGCCGAGAGCTTTTTCTGCCCCGGCCTAAGCTGACGCGGTGGCGGCCCCGCCGAGCCACCGCTCGCCACGCGGGCGGCCTCGTCCCGGCGGGCCCGGGCCTCCTCCGAATCCTCAGGCGGAGGCATGCGTTCTCCGAGACACGGTGCCTTGCCGTCAGTCCCAAACCAGTGCGGGAACGTGCTGGGGTATGCCGGCGCCGCTTGAACAGCAGGGAAACCCACCTTACCGATGCACGTCTCTCCGTCAAAGCCAAAGATCCCGCGGGCCTGGTTGGTCGTCACCGCCCCAGAGATTCGCACAACATTGCGGTAAAACTGTCCCCCCATGTACTCAAAGTCGGAAAAGATGAAGGTGCGGTCGGGATCGACCCCGCACGCGATGATGTCGCGACAGTTTTCGCGGCTTAGTCGAATCGCCTCGTCCTGCAAAGGGCGCACGGGAGGGAGGACAGGGAGGGGCAAGGGGTCGAAAGGTGCAAATGGGGCGCGGCGCGAGAGGCGCGGCGAAGCAGGGCCGCCCCACCCGCCTGGTCGAGGCCCTTCCACAGGCACTTTTCGTCGTCCGTCAGCTGCACCACAAGGGGACATCCCAGCGCCTCCTGCAGCCAGGCCGTGAACAAAAAGGGAACGAGATGTCCTAGGTGCAGCGCCTCGCTCGATGGCCCCCGGCCGGTGTATAGGTAGATGGGCTCGCCGCGCTCGTGGGCCGCAACGACGCGCTCGAGATCGCGATGGGCGAAAAAGAGCCCGCGTCGCAGCATAGGGTGCGCCGGCCGGCCCGTTGCACGCTCAAGCCGCGCAATGAGGGCGCCGTCGATCTCCTGGCATCCGAAGTCGCGCACGAGCTTGGCGTAGTCGACCGCGCCGTCTTCGCCGGCGTCGACCTCCCACGGCGTCACCGTCTGACCGGCGGAGTCGGTCGCATTGCCCGCCTGCGCCCCCGCTGCCGCTCCAGGTCGAGGGGAGGGCTCAGCTGGGGAGACGGGGGAGGCGGCCACCAGCGCGGCCTTGGCGGCGAGCAAGGCGTCCAACGCGGGCTTGACAGCAGCCTAGAGATGGGAGGGAGGGGGGGGTGAGGTGGGTTTGGGTGTTGACCAGCGTTGAGTAGCGAGAGAAACGCGGGTCGGAAGGCGGCGGGGCGTGTGGTGGGGGCGACTGTCGTGGCCCCGGCCGCGCACTTTCGGAGGTTTCTGCCCAACTTACCTTGTCTGCCTTGCCCTCCTTCACGTCCAGCTTGATTTGGCGGACCACGTCGCCGAGACGAGCGACATCAGCTGCCAAAGCCGAGACGTCGGCCGTCGGCGGCTGCTGCGGCTCCTCCGATGCCATCCTTATCTAGAGAAGGGAAACAAACGGGACACGCTACTTTTGTGACCAAGCGATGTGGCAAAGGTCGAACGGCCGCGTGGTGCTGCGACGGGAGGCGCCTCGCAAGGCCGACAATACAATTGACGACAGCGGCTCAGACCTCGTCCCGACGGATCTCTCCCGCCGTGAAAAAGAGCGAGAAATATTTACGTGTCTACTCTTATCCGCGTCAGCCGAGCCTCGAGGCGAGTGTCCCTCGCGTGCACGAGCCGCCGCCGCCCGAGCCGCCGGCGCCGACGCGCCAGGGGGCCTCGTGGGTCGGAAACTGGCCGCGCCGCCCCGCTCGACATTCCTTCGAGTTTCTTACTATTATCTCGCAGCTCTGTTGGCGTCGCTCCACTCGCTCACCCGTCTCTCTTTCCCGCTCTTCAACCACCCAGCACGCCGGGGGGGTGCGTCGTCGTTCCGCGTCATCATCGCGCGAGCCAGCGGACACGATCCGCCGCCGCCACGGCCTCGACCAGTCGTGGTCGCGCCCACGTCGCATCGATGAGCGCTCAACCGACGCCCGCCGTGGCCACCCTCACGCCCCATGAGATCGAGCAGCTCGTCCTGGACCTGCATGCCATCGAGGCGAGACTGGTCCCGTCAACGTCTGCCAGCGCTGCGTGCTCCAGCCCGGGGCGACGCGACTCGGTGACGACTAAGGTTTCAACGACGGACGGGCAATTTTTCCCGCTGACGATATCAACACAACCAAAAACACCATCTTTCGGGGCCGAGAGTACGTCGCTCCACCGCGCCACCTGCCTGCCCCGCCACCGCGCGCGCACTGGGCACTGGCCGATGAGGACCACTGCATTGTCCGTACCATCCAAGCCCCCCGTCGCACGGGGGCTGTGCGCGAATGAACCTGCTGGAATCTCGTTAAACTGAGGCCAACCGACCCGTCGCCGCTGCCATCTCTCGTCATCGCCGCCACCGCCGCCGCGCCGAGTTGCTGCTGGCTATGATGATGCACTTGTTTTTCTGACACCTCTTGTCTGAGTGCCCCTCGGGGCCCGATGAGACTTCCATATTCTATGCTAACCCCGAGCCTTGCACGGCGTGCTCTCCGGCACCGCTACCCTGCTCGCCCTGCCGACCCAAACAACACCCAGCCCGGTCCTGCCCCTCCAACCCTTCTTCGTCTCGCCGACCCCTCCGTCCGACAACCCCCCCAGGCCGTCAAGCTGGGCTCGTTTACACTGAAGAGCGGGCTGATCTCTCCCATTTACCTTGACTTGCGGCTCCTTGTCTCCCATCCAACGCTCCTTGCGACGGTCGCCCGCGCCATGTGGGCCCAGGCGACGATGGGTGGGGTGCCTGGGGTCCCCGCGTCGTCCACAGCCGGCCCCGGCGGGTCCCCGGACCCGCCCCCGGCCACCTTTGACGTCATCTGTGGCGTGCCGTACACCGCGCTTCCCATCGCGACGGCCATGACCCTGGCCCCCTACTCGCGCATTCCCCCGGCCCCGGGGGGCCGCTCGGCCGCGGCCGCCGACACCGCAGGGACGCCGATGCTTATGCGGCGCAAGGAGGTCAAGGAGTATGGGACTAAGAAGGCGATCGAGGGTGCCTTCTCGCCCGGACAGACCTGCCTTATCGTCGAGGACCTTGTCACCAGCGGTCTGAGCGTCGCTGAGACGGTAGCCCCACTTGAGGCGAGTGAGCTGCGGACCGGGGCTGGCCCTCTCACGCTTCATACCCACCATCGAGCGCCTTCCCTCGAGCGCACAACTTTGATACCACCGCATCCTGACAAGTCGAGGGCGCGGGGGGTCTTTTTGCCGCCCTCGCGCCCCCTGGAGGGGGTGCCAGACGCCGATACTCGCCCGCCTCCCTGAACCACGTGTTCTGCCCGCTGTGCCGCAATCTGTTGCACCCGGCGGCAAGGGGCCGGGGCGACACAGTCCGACCTCCGCGGATTCCCCCATCCCATCTCAATCCCATCTCAGTCTCCCCGCCCCTCATGTCCCCAGGCCGTCGGACTCGTGGTCCGCGACGTGGTGGTCCTCATCGACCGCGAGCAGGGGGCACGGGCCACCCTTGCCCAGCGGGGTCTGCATCTTCACGCCGCCCTGACCCTCACAGAGATCCTCCGGGTCCTCAGAAAGCACGATCGAGTTGACGAGGCCACTGCAGAGCGGGTGCGTGCCTTCGTCGCGGCCAACCAGACTTCGCTGACGACCACGGCCGCTGGGGAGGCGGCAGCGGCATCGACGGCACCCAGCGCCGTGGTGTCTGCTGCTGCACGTGCAGGCAAGGGGGCGCCACGGCTCTCGTATGCTGCGCGCGCCGCCCTTACAGGCGTCGCCCCGGCAGCGCAGGCCCTCTTCGAGATTGCTGACCGCAAGCGCACCAACCTGTGCGTGGCGCTCGATGTACCCTCGGCTGCCGACGTCGTCCGACTGGCCAACCTCCTGGGGCCCAAGGTGTGCTGCATCAAGACGCACTGCGACATCCACGCCGACTGGGATCCAAACCCAGAGACGGGCACGGGTGCCCGGCTTGCCGCTTTGGCCGCACGCCACGACTTCCTCCTCTTTGAGGATCGCAAGTTTGCCGACATTGGCAATACGAGTGGGATGCAGGCGGGACAGCTGTGCCGCTCCACCCCCCGCTGCCCGTGCCGCTCCGTCCCCCTGCCACCCGTGCCGCTC
>Ga0255754_10001520_pt1 | contig 17889 bp, 10 predicted proteins | sample 101ome_22_FD_179954 | JGI IMG/M metagenome (GOLD analysis project Ga0255754, IMG submission 179954) | Coastal salt marsh microbial communities from the Groves Creek Marsh, Skidaway Island, Georgia - 101412BT metaG (version 2) | ecosystem: Environmental > Aquatic > Marine > Intertidal zone >... | reverse complement strand
CTCCTCCTCTTTTACCGACGCATCCCGTCGCGTCGATCGTCGCGTCGCGCCCGCCATTCCGTGCGTGATGCGCGCAACAATGAAGTCAATCGTGACTCTCGGACCAGATGAGTGTGTGATTTATCACATACTCTGGTTGTTTTACACATATATAAATAAATTTCCATAAATGAAGTCCATTTATAAGTCGTCAGGGTTTTGCTTCAAGACCGTTGAACACGCGACGCGACGTCACACACCGACGACACCGGTCGCCGACGCGCAGATCGCCCACGCGCGGGGCAAACGCAGAAACCTTCGTCTTCGCGCGCATCTTCCGTCTTACCCGTCCGCGTGGCGGTCGTCATGTCGGCGCGAGGCGCGACGGCGACGCGTGCCGGTGGAAAAAGTGCCGCGCGGGATTGCATTCGCGGACGACGACGACGATGTAACTCGCGGGTGGACGCGCGGGTGACGTCGCGTCGGGGTGGGTTTATGAAAACGACGACGACGCGGACGTGGACGCGCGCGGTGGCGACGGAATCGAACGCGCGGGCGCGGGATGGAGACGAAATGTCTTCGACTTCGACTTCGACTTCGACGTTCACGTACCGCTACGACTTTGATGACTTTGAGGACGACGATGAGTTTGAAGAGGACGACGAGGAGTTTCGAATCGCGTCCGCGACGGCATGGTTGAGTGTGTTAGAGCGGGCGACGACGCTCGGGGCGGTGTCGAGCGGTATCGCGTCGGTAGTGATGCGAGAGATGGCGTTTGGGGCGCTCGCGGGAACGCTTCCGTTGGTGGGCGCGCTGGCGCGAAGGGCGAGAGAGCGACGGTTGCGAGCGAGAGCGGCGGTTCGAGCGGCTGCGAGGAGAGATGAGATGTTGGCGTTGAGAATAAAGACGGCGCGGAGCGTGACGCTGCGAGAGGCGACCAAGCAAGCGGCGCCGTTGGCGGTGGAGGCGGTGAAGCGAGACGTGACGCCGGTGCTCGAAGAACTATCGAATAGGTTATCGAACGTCGAACGGGCGCAGGTGGAGGCGGCCAAGACGGCGGCAGCGACGGCGAGAGATAGCGGTGCGGTGGCTGGGATGCTTGCGCGGGATCTCGCGGCGGCGCGAGTCGATGCTCGGGAGGGCATCGCAAGCGTGCGAGACGAGTTTCGATCGACGGCTGAGACAGCCGCCGGCGAACTCAGAAAGGAGATGACGATGCTCTGGGAACTCGTTGAGAATGTCGAGAAGGACACAGCGTCGCTTCGTAAACCGATGGAAGAGCTCGCGGTGGACATCCGAAGCGCCATAGATGGCGAGGGAGAACGCATCGCGTCCTCGTCTGGGGGCATGTCGAGCGAACAGTTGGAAGACTTGCGCGCCATCATCGCCGACACGACGAGCGCAAAGGTGCGTGAAGCGATGGATCAACTGCTCGGTTCGATTCAAAACGTCACCTCGGACGAAAACATCGTGCAGAACCTCGCGTCAAAGCTAGATGAGAGCCAGTGGGAGGCTATGATTGGACGTCTGGATGCGATTGACGCCAACGTCAACGCGGCGAATCGCCGAGTTGAGGTGAATGAGGATGATTTAGAAGATCTTCGCATCGAAATCAGGCAGGAGATTTCCAAGGATATCCAGGATATCGTCGAGAGCGTCAATGATCTCAAGGTGGCGCTCTCCAAAGCACGAGTAGATCGCTCAACTGACGATGAGCGAGGCTCTGGAAGCGCCGAGGCTGCCGCGGCTGTCAAGCAATGGGCGGAGGAAAAGCTCCAAGCCGCGACGCCTTCAGTCGAGGTTGAAGAACAGATGAAGTGGCAAGCCGCGATCATCGAGGAAGATGACACCGCGGTGGACGAACTCGTTTGGGTGGGTGAGGAATCGCAGAGTCAGCCGGCGAAAATGAACCAAGGCGTGTCGCGAGACGAGGCGTTTGCAAACATGCAGGCGCTCTTGAACTCAAAGACGGCGGACGCCACGCCTAGCGAGAAGAGCGAAGAAGAGACACCAATGAGTCCTGACGACGCGGCTGTTTCCGACGATGTTGATGAAGAAGTCGAAGAGATTTGGGATCCGTTTGTCGGTGCCGCAGATGCGGAAAACGTCGCCAAGTACATGGCTGAAAACGAAGCCAAGGGGAGCGACGCAAAGGATGATGATTTCGCAGAGCAATCCGAAGCGGGACTCTCCGCGCTTCGTGCCGGTAGAGACGTCGCTCGAAGAAGCGGCATCGATGTGGACATGCTCGAAGACGCCGATGAAAAGTTTGCCAAGGCCATTAAGCACTTTGAGAAGGCTTGCGCCGTGGATGCGTCCTCTCTCGCCCTGGGGAATTTGGGCAACGCGCATCTCGCGCGCGGGAGAGTGCAATCTATCCTCGCCGAGTTGGCGCTTCAGCAAGCGCAGGTCGCGCGCACCGATCGTGTAAATGCGGGTTTGGAGGGCACGGCTGAAATGTATGTAGAGCTCGCCGAGGATAACCTCATTCAGGCTGGCCGACAGTTTCGTGCCGTCGTGGTTGATTCTCAATCCGAAGACAAAGAGGACGATAAGCGCAAAGCCAAAGCGTTGAACGGATGGGGCACGGCGCTGACTCTGCGAAGCGCACTCGTGTTGACAAGCGAAGGATCGACAGGCGACGCCGAAGCGCTCGCGGTTGCCGCAGCAGAGAAATTCAAAGCGGCGGCGGCGCTTGAGCCCGAGTCCGTGAAAATCTACGTGTCGTGGGGCGACGCGCTGCGCTTGAGCGCCTCGCTCGGCACCGTGGAAGATGAGGACGAACGCCTTTTCCAGGCTCAAGGATGTTACCGAGAGGCGCTTCGTCTCCAACCGGAGTATCCTCCGGCGTTAGAAGGACTTAGACTTTCAACTTGAGAATAATTTTTACAGACGTCACAAATTTCTATACCTACGGTAGTACAGTTCCGGTACTCACTATAGTTATTACATGAATGAACCCATCACGATGCGTTCGACGGGGTCCATGGCGCGCACGCGCCGTTTTGCGGGGACGCCCCCTCTTTCCATGGCTAGATGATGTAATTTTTCGACGGCTGACATTGCTGATTTGCCCGCCGATTTACGAATGAACGCCGCAGGCCATCCAACTGGAGCGTCAACAGTGATCCACTTGCCTCGGCCACCCTCTTCGCTCGATGCCTCGTCCGGCTGCACGGGTGTCTGCTGCGTCGTCCACACGTCCAACCACACTTCACCCGGCGGGAGGTAGACGTGTACGCTCGATGACCCCCTATCCAATACGGGGGCAAAGAGAATGTCACGCCCGATGAGAAACTGCGTCGTCAGCGACGTGGCGATGCTGTCGTACGGGTAGTGGATGACAAGCGAACGCGAGAGAGGCAATCCGGCCGATTGCGCCTCTTGCATGAGCTCCATTTTGTAAGCCTTGAGTGCGAGATGAATGTCGACGCAGATTTTCAGCTGATCGATGAGCTCTGGCGTGTGCCAAGGTTGCGCATTGTGGTGCGGTCGGTTGCCTTGGTGCGTTCTGTAAATTGCGTCGCTAAAGGCGTTAAGCTCCATCCATCGCATGAGCAATTCCGCCGATCGATGCTTAACCGGAGTCGCCGTGTACCCACCCACATCGCTGTGTGATAGTGTCAACCCGGACAAACCTCCGGATAATAATCCTAGAACGGCCGTCTTGATCCCGTCGTGTCCGTCCCAGGAAGTCATTTGATCCCCGAGCCAGAAGAGCGGTGAATGCTTTGGAGACTTTGTGCTCGCACTTCTGCTCCAGAAGAAACCTTTACCTTCGAGACCAGCTTTTTTCAAGGCGCGACGGTTCACCTCTGCCCAATCCTCGGGGTACCGATTGTGCACCTCGATGGGAAGTTCTCCCGACGCCAAATTTGCGTCAAACGGCAGGTACTCACCGAAATCAGCCATCCAACCCGACGCCCCGGTTTCTTTAATCATATCGACGATGATATCTTCAATCCATTGCACGCACTCTGGGTTACTCAGGTCGAGCAATCCAAAGGTGACTCCAGGTTCTGAGCCGAGTCTGTATGCTTCGCCGCGCACATCGCGCACCATGTAGTTTTTCTCCTTGGCCATGCGGTAAAACAATCCCTTGTCGCTGTTTGAATCCATCAAAAACGTATTCACGTACGTCATGAGGTGAGTTCCGTTCTTTCGCACTTCGTCTCTCAGGGCGTGCCAATCTGTGTAATGAGATTCATCGAGTCGCCAGTTCCACCAGACGCGCTCAATGCCGATGGACGTGTTCCGCACTCCTCCCCAGTCTTGCAACCAAAGGCCCGCGACTTTGACTCCACCCTCACCCATTTTACCGTACACTTCGCGCACCTTTGTTGGACCACCCGTCATGCCGAGTATGACCCCATCCAAGGCCCACTCGGGCAGAGGATCCATGCGCCCGCTGTAATCCGTGTACGCCGCGAGCACGTCTGGAATGGACACCGCGCCGATAATTTGACCTGTGATCAATCCCGTCGGCGCCGCCGCGTGAATCACGACGCTGTGCTCGTGCGTAAAGTCAAACTCACTGTATGTGTAGTTTGTCAAAAAAACAGATCTAGCCTTGTGCGTGACGTAATGCGGAATGGCGGTGTACGTCGTGTGCCACTTTCCGGCGGATCCCGGAAAGAGCGAGTTGAACGTCCATGAAATCGGCTGCAATCCTCTTCCGATCCCTTGCTCCCCAGTAATGACGGGAACCCGACGACCTCGGTGATTATGCGACGAGAACTGCTCACCCAATCCATACACGCGCTCGTCCGGATCCATAGCGTAGGTAAAATACAGTTGATTCAACCCGACAATGCGACGCCTCTTTTGCAGCCCCGCTCGCAACACGCCAGGCACTTCGTCGTCCCAATCAATCACGAACGCCAATCTATCGTCACCATCGCACTCCAAAGAAAACTCATACGCCGCCGCGAGTTTCGCTTGCGCCTTGTACGCCTGCCGTTTCACCATGGTATCCCTCACATACGCCCCGATATCACCCAACCGCGACAACATCTTGTCCACGAGCGCGTCGTCTTTAACCAACTTTCCTCTCAACGTCAACTTCTTCCCCACCACGTCATGCTCAATCTCATCGATCGTCTGTATGCTCGTCTTCAAGTTCCGTCTCATCGTAATCGCAAAGTGTCCCGCGATGAGCTGATGGACATCAATAGGTCCATTCGCGACGCGCACGAAGGGTTCTCCCGGCGTCGTGCTCCACGCTTCCGCGTACTCGGCGCACTCTCTCAACAAACACCATCGTCTCTGTTGCGCCTTGTACACCGCGCTCATTCGCTTCGCCTCCCGATCCCAGCGCACGATAAACTTGCCGAGTTCAAACGACTGCGTCGAAATGTCAGAAAGTATCACGCCTTCCGGTGATATCGCGTGATACATCCTTCCCAAGTACGGTCCGAGCAACGTAAACGCCGCGAAAACGAACGCGCTCGACACGATCGGCACTCTCGGCGCGTACACCGCGACGAATCTCGGCAACGCCCGGCGGGGTTTCGAAACCACCCGCGTGATGTGTTTCACCGCGCGCTTCAACGGGCTTCTCGGTGGGCTCACGCTCCGTTTTCGGCCTTCTTTACCTACGCGATCAGCATCCTCGTCACGATCCGTCTGCAACGAACCTTTCGCCGTCGTCGTCATCTTCGTTGTTTTACCGCGCCGTTGACGCACCGGTGACGCCGACGCGAGCGAGCGACGACGCCGACGCGCGGTGTCGCTCGTCGACTCCGACGTTCGTCCGCGCGTCATCGTACACGCCGCGGAACACGCCGCGGTATGACGCATTGAGAGTCTCCGACGAATTGAGAGTTCAGCGCTCCGACTACCCCGCAAAGACGAAATGTGACGAGATGCGCGTCGTTGAAAGGAATCGACTACGTAGTAATTGTCTACATTAATGAATGGGTGCTCGTGAAGCGTAGACGTTGAATAATCGCGTCTTGCCGAATAAGCGATGGGTGGATACGACGTCGAACGCGCCGACGGAGCGTAAAATGCGGACGCAGTCGTCGAGAGCGCCGTCAATGTCGTGACACTCTAATACGACGCGATGGATGCGTGGCCAATGGGAAGGACGGATACCGCGTAAGACGTCGGCTTCGGCGCGTTCGACGTCGATTTTGAGGAGATGGACGGCGTCGAGTTCGGCGTCGTGGGCGTCGATGACATCGCTGACGGTGACGATGGGGCGGGTGGAGGTTCGCGCGCCGGCGAGCATGTAAGCGGCGACGGCGCGGATGAGGGTGCGGAGGATGCAATCGGCGACGAAGGAGATGATTCGACGCCAAATCGGCGCCGTTGGCGGAGAAGCAGCGGCGGAGACAGCGGAAGACGACGACGAGGATGATGATTCGTCGAGGATTAATCCGCGGATGACGCGGCCGACAGACGTGACGACGTTGGATTCCAACCCATCGTGTTCGTCATTCTCGTCTTGGTTTCTAGGACGTAGGGCGTCGTAGACGTATTCCACGACGTTTTCCATCGTCTCTGCATCGTCTCGCGTCGCCGAAGTCGTGGACCATCCCGCCGCTCTGGGAAAGTGCGTAAACTCGATCGACTCGCCACTTCGCGATCCCACTCCGACGTTGTGCGCGTAAATCTTCCCCTTCCCCGTCCCAGGTCCTCCCGCCACCGGCTTCATTCCCACCGAAAGCGGAGCTTCGCTGTCCAATTCCACACTCGTCGAGGTCGATTCCATCGATTCACCGCACAAATGCGTCGCGTTTCTCACAAACACGCCAAAAGTCTCTTCAATCGGTTCCAACCCAACCACGACGCCGGTTTCGCCCACTCTTCCTGAAAACATCGTCGACGACAACCCAATATTCGCCCCGACGTCGATGACGCGATCACCGAGCGATAAACCCGCACACGAAGACGCTGCGTCGTCTACGCCGCCGTAACAGTCTCTCCCGACCAACTCGTCGTGTATAAACTTCACGTCTGGTCTCGACACGTACGCAATCTCCGTTCCATCCGGTGCCGTCGCGATGCGTCGTCGCGCATCGAACGTCCACGACGACTTATTCATCGGCTCTGCCTCATCCATCGTCGTCGCGCATCGTCGTCGTCGCTGCGTCATCATCACTCGTTTAGGAGCAGAACCACTGACGGTTACTAAACTCCTCGAAACATCTTGACGCCGCCGCCGTCGTCGTCGTCGACTCCCCACCGACGTCGACGCGACGACGTCGACGCATCGCATATCGCCCGTCCGACGTCCGCGTCGCTCTTCTCGCTCGGTCGGTCGCGCCCGAACGCCCCGTCGGCGCGATTTGACGAAAATCGTCAAAGCGACGCGCGTTTTCTTTCGAAAATGTCGAGCGCGAAGGACGCCTCGCTCCCGTCGACGCGCGACAAGCGACGAAGACGCGCGAGGGACGTCGTCGCGTGGGCGCGAATCATCGGTCGCGATGACGACGGCGCGACGCGCGCGACGCGCGCGACGTCGACGCACGAGCAACAGCAACAACAACGCGGGGTCGTTGGACGGTGTGGTTCCGCGGTGTGGTTTAGCGAAACGGAAGACGCGGTGTGCGCGTACGGCGGGCGCGGGTGGTCGCACGGCGCGCCCGAGTACGGAGACGAGTGTCACGTGGTATCCATTGGTGCGTGCGATGCGGTGAAACGAAACGGGACGAGCGCTCGGGAGGGTGATTTTCGGAACGCGCTCGAAAGCGTTTGCTTTGAATTTTGACGCGCGCGCGTTCGAGTGAACGGAATCGACGAAGAAGAAGAACAAGAAGAAGAATCGATGAGACTGACGATGAATACACTCGTTTCTGCGACAGGAACCTGGGACGTGAAACGGGTGAAGACGACGGGGACGGTTCCGGTTGGGGTCGAGGGCGCTTCGTACGCGCACAGACGAGCGAGCCAAACCGAAGGGGCGTCGGCGAGCCAACGAGAGACATCCACGCCGACGAACGTGTCGACGACGCGTGCGGTGACGTTTGCGTTCGGTGGGGCGACGCGTCAGGGGAAATTGACGAACGACGTGCACGTATTGGATTGCGAAACAAAGGTTTGGATCAAGTTGGCAACCAAGGGGGAGAAACCGTCGCCCAGGATGGGACAGGCGATGGCGCTGCGCGAGGGAAGGTTGTTCGTCCATGGAGGTCGGTCCGTCAAGGTTTCCGGAGGTGAGAGAGGGAAAAAGAACGCCGATGATGCGTTGGAGGATGAATATCTCGCGGATGCGTACGAGTTGAACCTACACTCGCTGACGTGGCGACAGGTGACTATGAAGGGCGGCGCGCCGTCGCCGAGGGCGTTTCACACGATTAACGCATTGAGCGCAATGTTGGTTTGTTTCGGAGGGGATAACGGGAAAGAATTCTTAAGTGAGACGCATTACATGCGGTATAGCGATGAGAAGTGGCGTCAGGCGGATCTGAACGAGTCTAGGGACGACGAGAGGAGCACGGTGTGCTGGCCGAATGAGCGCGCGTGTCACACCGCCACATCCCTTTTAGACGGAGACACGGTGATTGTCTTTGGCGGTATCGGCAAGAATAGCGTCGCGCTCGGCGATACTTGGTCCTGGTCTGCGAGCGAACTTCGATGGACTCCGTTGGAACCACCGTCGCGGCAACCAGAGGGGCGTTTCATGCACGCGGCGACGACTGTCGGCGATGGATTGGCCATTTACGGAGGCATGGCGCTGACAACAAAGGGCGCGAATAGCAAAATTTACCAAGTGTTTGATCACATGTACATCTTGACGGGATTGCAACTCATGGCGCATCCGATGTGGCAAGACGCGCGAAGCGAAGGGGCGACAAAGCAAAGCTCGCTGGAGACAAGAGACAAGAACAACGCGACGAAAGAATGTGAACCGTCGCCTCCGCCCATAGACTCGAGACGATCGTTTTCGCAAGACAATCCAGAAAATCTTCCGCCAAAGAAGAAATTGTCGGCAGCAGTCAAAATTCTCAGAAAGTCGTCCGGTGCTTCGTCTGATTTGGGTTCTGCACCGTCGGTGACGATTCAGGAAGTGGAGGAAGCCATGAAAGCGACGCCGCACAAGGCTCCGACGAAGCAGGAAGTGCCGCCGCCAAAGCCTTCTTCCAAGTCGGTCGCCGAAACGAAGAAGCTGGCGCAAGCAAAGGCGAAAAATAGCAAGGGAAGAGACGTCGCGGGCAAAGTATCGTTATCTGTGCAAGTGAGCACGGATTCGCGCATGGAAACTGAGAGAGCGGCGGGTAAGACTGAAATTCCATTGCCCGGTGTGAAGCTCGCTCCTCCGGATGACGCCGACGAGCCGACGGAATCGGCGCCATCGTCAGTGGTTCCAAAAGAAAGCGTCCCCGTGCCGGGCGTTAAACCAGCGCCTCCGGACGATGAGGATGATGAAGGCGACATGCCAATTGATGGGAAATCTACGCCTAGCCCGCCCGTGGAGTCTGCCCCGCCAAAGCGCGGAATGCCCATTCCAGGGGTTCGTTTAGCGCCCGTCAACGACGACGAGTGGGAGGAACTTGACCCGGACCAACGCATGCCCTCCGTGGAGACGAGCGCCGATGAGGACGGCAGCCTCCCAGATCTCCCACCGTTCACCTTTGAGTGGGTCACGAGCGAGGACGGATTGTACTCAATCATGATTGATAAGAGCAACGGACGCGAGCTGAGACGAATTCCGCTGCCGCCCGAACTCGCTCTGTTCAAAGTTCCAGACGACGTGAGTAAGTCAGTCGCCCCCGAGAGGTCGCAAGCTACGCCAAAGCCGGTCAAGCAACATCGATCAGACTATTCAGAAGAGGAGCGGCGCCTGGCGATTAGCTTTTTCGAGACGTTTGAGTTGAACAAACACGCTCCCCGATACGACGGGCTCGATCCGGCGAGCGTGACGAAGGAGATTGAAAAGGCGTGGAGAGAGTTGGGAATGGATGAGAAGGAAGAGTGGTACGAGATGTCCAGAGGCCCTCCGTCTTCGCGGAAAAAGATGCGAACGGATACCGAGGAAATCGACGATGAAGAGCGAGCGTGGGAAGAGGCGATCAAGGTGACTCGAGCACAGGCAAACATGCAAGTTCGCGCTGAGATGGCTCACAACGCGGGAATCGCCAACTTTCGCGGCGCAGACACGTCGCTTCTAGGAGAACACGTGACGGGAGTCGTGACTGGCGGCTTTGACGCTGGATATTTCGCCACGATGCGACTCCAAGGCCCCGATGGACCACAAAACTACCGCGCGGTTCTCTTCTCACCCGTGTTGTGCTCACAACGCGTCGTCACCACGGAAGAGGGCCAAAAAGAGCCACTCATCGTCATGCCGAGTTACTGCGTCCCCGGCACGTCTTCATCCGTCGCGCGCAACATAGTCTTCACGCGCAAGAATGAAAACACCGGCAGGATCCACGCCGAATCCGTCTGGGGGCGTCCGCTTTGCGTGCGAACCAACGCCTCTTCGGCGGATCCATCAGGCGGTTTGCGCGTCGTCTCCTCCGCCGGCGACCCGGTCGTACTCACAGAGCACGTCACGCGGGCTCGTATCGCTGATGATTTGGATTGATTTCCTCGCTTTGCTTAGAAATGAAGCGTGCACTAGTTGTGTAGTAAAAACAAACGACATATTTCAACTTAAGCTCAGGGTCGGCACCTCGGCTCGGTTTTCGGTGCCGACCCCTTGGAAGGCCTCAGAGAACGACGCCGACGAGGTTAACGACGACGACGAACGACGACGAACGAGATGTGCCGAAGAGTGCAATGCAGCAAGTGTGATAAGCCAACCTGGGCCGGTACGTGACGCGACGACGACGACGCGACGACGATGCGATTGAGACAGGACGGGGGAATGCCGTGACGCGATCGGAACCTGACTGACTGACTGGTGAACGATTCGTTCGTTCGTATGCGGGCGTAGGGTGCGGAATGCACATCGAGACGGCTTTAGCGGGCGTTCCGGTGGAAGACCGATGCGCGTGCGAGCGCGGATCTGTCTTTGGAAGCCTTTTCGGAAGTAAAAAGAAGGACGCGAGTAAGTAAGCGAATGCGAGGTTGCGTTTTCTACGTCGAGCCAACACGAGTGTAATACTTACATACATTACGAATCATTTTCTCGAGTTCTGTGCGCTCTGTACTCGTTCGCGAGAGACGTTTTCAAATCGTCGATGCGCGCACGGCGCTCTTGGATGCGATGACGCAGTTCCTCGAGGTCGGCGCGAGCACGACCGTGCTGACGGAGCGTTGACTCGACTCGGCGCTCGAGCGAGATTTCTTCAGAGGATGGTTTGGCGGAAATATCGACGATGCGCGCTATTCTGAGCGCGTCGAGCGCACCTTTGTCGACGTTAACGTCGTGCTTGAGCTGATTCATTTCTCTCGCCAGCTCTCGCGCGGCGGCGGCGTAAGATGCCATTTGCTGACTGTTCTTTTCTAATTCCGGTGCCACGCGAGACACATTTTTGCAAAACGCCATGAATTTCAACTCGGTACTGGATGCGTCGCTATCCGCGTCATCGCTGTGGATCTTCCGTTTTGATGAAGTGCTCGCGGAGGAGGAAACCGCGTGTGGGGGAGGGATTTCGTCCGTGGCGACGGTTGCATCGACGTCAAATTTGGCTTCTGCGGCGCGACACATGTCTCTCAATATCCTTTGTACCGCGCGTATCTTGGCGACGCTCGATCCACACTCGAGCTTGAAATCGTCATCGTCGATATACCGTCGCACGTTTTCTACGAGTTTCGACAGCGCGTCCGTGCTGAGCTCCATCTCGAAATCCTCGTCATTTGACGCCGTTTCGCGACGAAGCAACGCGAGCTCTACGCGAAGTCGCTTGTTCTCCTCCTTCAATCTCGCTATGAGTAAATCGACATCAAGTTCCTCGTTAACGAATAGCTCGTTTGAAATTTTGCGCACTCTCTGCGCGAATCGGCACGTGCTTACGCTCTCGGCGAATGCGTCCATCTCCGCGCTTGCAGTGGCAATCATGACGGTGCGACAGTTACCTCCTAAACTATCCCGAAGCATCAATGTCATCAAGCTGTTTCGATACGGGACGTGAATATTCACGTTGCCCTCTGCGCGTTCCTGCAGCGCGACGATGACTTGCTCGAGAAAATGCAGAGAAACGTTAATGTACTTGGCCTCTTGAAGCGTCGTTCCGTTGACTCGACTCTTGTTCACTCGTTCGCTTCCCGCCAAATCGACGAGATGGAGTTTCGCACGCCTCAGCGTGTCAGTATCTCTCGAGCGACGCGTGATTATCACTGTAAACACGCAGTGCGACCGACTCGACGCCATGTTCAGCGGGGTTTCCGCTACTGCTCGATTGGTATCGCCGACAAAGAGTAAATCAAGTGCTTCGCCTTCGCTAGACACGACGCGCGTCGTCAAATCCATGGTATGCATCTGCCCATTTTCATCCTCCATGAAACGCACTTTCGGTAACGGAATTTCAGACGCTCTTGCGTACCCTCTCGCGGCGCTCTGTCTTTCGTCCAAGTTTGTGGCGAGCAAATCGTACGCCTGCTCCAAGTAAATCTCGACGTAGTTCACCTCGACTGTAAATTTGACGCCGTCCTGAGCGCTCATCGATTCAATCTCGTTGAAAATCATCGAAAGCGCTCTTGGAACAATGCCTCGATCCTCGTACTCGGCTACCCCGCCAGTCAGAGTGTACGTCTTCCCGCTTCCCGTCTGCCCGTACGCGAACAGAGTCGCGTTGTAACCGTCCAACGCCGCGCGCACCACGTCGCTTCCAACCTCGTCAAACACCGCGTTCTGAGTCGCACTCTCGTCAAAGACACCGTCGAACGCAAACTTTTGCTCGACCGTCTGCGCCGCGCCCGTCCTTCGATCCAGCGCCGCCTTACACTCGACGATTCGCCGACGCTTGGACGAGGACAACGTTTCATCTTCCGAGTCTTCGCCCTCCAAACTCGTCGCGTCATCCAGCGCGCGTATGCTCGCGCGATCGCTCGAAGGTCTCGAAGACGGTCGCAGTCGAAGGTACGTCTTGATCCGCGTCGTCGTCGGCGCCGATGACGGGGCGTCGGACATTTCTCACGCGCGCGAAAAGTGGGGTTGTTCGAGTCAACTCTGAACCGACACACCCGCGCGGCGCATCGTGGACGTACAGGTCAAATCCAACTCGATTTCAAAACGCGATGCGCGATGAGGAGAAACGACGAGGAAGACGGAAAAAAAAAGACAAAAACGAGAAGAAGACTGTTTTTGATACTTTAGTGTATGTTACAATTTCCTCGTCGATGCGCGCGCGCGATTCGAGGTGTATACTTCGCGCGCGGAAAGGAAAAATTCCGCGCGCAGACGTCAACCAACCAGTCTACTCCTTTCTCGCCTCCTCCAAGTACGGGTTTTCCTTTGGCGCCTCGATGATTTCAATCTCGTGATCAAACTCCCACGGTTTCCACTCCCGCATCTTCGGAATCAGCTCCAACTCATCCTCGGCAATCTCGTACAACTCTTCGATTTGTCCCTGCCCGATCGCCGCCTCGATCTCGCTCACGCTCGCCCCTGCCTCCGTCTTCGCCAACCGATCGGCGTACACCGCCTCCACCACCTGCCTGTACCCCGCATCCGCGGGAATCCCGCGTTGAATCTCGCTCAGCACGCGTTTACAGATGGCTGCGTACGCACCCTTCCCATCCTCCAGCACTGACAAACCGACGATCCCAGTCGTCTCCTTGGTCGTCGTCGCGGACATCCACCGCGGCGCGTTCGCCGCGCTCCGGCGCAGCTGCGTCATGAGCGCTCTCCGCAACATCGTCGCCGTCGTCCTCTCCTCGAAAACCCCACCGAGGGAATGGCGCGCCGCGTTCCCGGTCCGGATACTGCCGTCGTCTCGAGCGACGCGCGTCTTGCCCTAGAGGTCGTGCGTCGTGTACCCCTAGCTTAGTTTTACGGGTCATGACTCGTCGTATGTGATCATTAAGGGTTATGAATCGTCAATGTTAGTGGGGTACACGACAAAGCCCACCCCGAACGAACGTTCGACTCGCCGTCGTCGACGCGACACGGCGTCGCGCGCGACGGACGACGCGGACGATGTCGGAGGACGACGCGGAAGACGCCGACGAGGAAACCATGGAGACGGAATCCGAGGAGGAGGAGGAGGAGGAGGAGGAGGAATCCGAGTACGAAGCAGAGGAAGATGAAGACGACGATGCCGTCGTCATGTCGCAAAAGGATGTCAAGGCTGCGAACGTCGCGGCGTTGTTGAGCGGAACGCTGGAGACGAGCGTGAAACCGTACGTCCGCGGGTTGACGGTGGAAGACCCGGCGGTGGTTTTGCGACGGGCGTTCAAGTCGCCGTTTCCGAACGCGCCGAATCGGAGTGGTACGTGGGTTGAATTCGGACGCGCGCGCGTTAACGGGCTGTCTGCGCGTGTTTTCAAAAGTCGGCACCGCGCGCGCGCGAACGCGAGCGTGTGTCGAACGCGAGAAGGCGAACGCGCAGCGATGAGAGCGCCTGCGTTGGCTGGCTGACTGACGATTTTTTTGTGTTGTGCGCGTGCCTTTCTTCCCTCAGCCGAGTTGATGCGCAGATTGGCGAGCAGACGCGTCTTTGTGCCGTGGGGAGCCAAGGCGAGCGACGTCGCCGCGGCTATGCCGAAACCCAAGGCGTTGACGTCGATGGAATCGGAACACATCGAGCTTCCGGAGGGCGTGGAAGATCTCGTGTTGTGGACCCCTGGTGATCGCGCGCCGGAGGGCGAGGCGGGGACGAGCGGTGAGGAACCGCGTCCGAATGCCAAGCCCGTTGTCGTGGATAGAATGCTCACGCGCTGGTTGCGACCGCACCAACGCGAAGGCGTCAAGTTTATGTTTGAGTGCGTCATGGGTCTTCGCGATTTCGAAGGCACGGGGTGCATCTTGGCGGATGACATGGGTCTGGGTAAGACACTTCAGGGCATCACGCTCTTGTGGACGCTGTTGCGGCAAGGACTCGACGGTTCTCCCGCCGTGAAACGGGCGCTCATCGTGTGCCCGACTTCGCTCGTGTCCAACTGGGACGACGAGTGCAACAAGTGGCTGAATGGTCGCGTGAAAACGCTTCCAATTTGCGATTCCACGCGTGCAGAGGTGGTGAGTTCGGTGAAATCCTTCTTGGCGCCTCGACACCTCGCGCAGGTAATGATTGTGAGTTACGAGACGTTTCGAATTCACTCGAGTCGTTTCAACTTTGACGGGGCGGTGGATCTCATCATGTGCGATGAAGCGCATCGTTTGAAGAATGGCGAGACGTTGACAAACAAGGCGTTGTGTTCGGTGCCGTGCCTTCGTCGCGTCATGTTGAGCGGTACGCCGATGCAAAATCATTTGGATGAATTTTACTCCATGGTTGGTTTCTGTAACCCGGGGCTCTTGGGAACGCCGGCGGAATTTGCGAAAAAGTACGAACGTCCAATCTTAGCCGGACGTGAGCCAGACTGCACCGAAGCAGAGATGGAAAAGGCGCAGGCGGCGAACACGGAACTCTCAGATCTCGTCAACAAGTTTATCCTTCGCCGGACGAATACCATTTTGAGTAAACACTTGCCGCCCAAAGTTGTCGAGGTTGTGTGCTGTAAGCTCTCGCCGCTGCAACAGGCGCTGTACGAACACTTTTTGAGCTCCAAGGCTGCGACACAAGCGCTGACTGGCAAAGCAACCGCCGTGCTTCCCGCAATCACCGCGTTGAAAAAGCTGTGCAATCACCCGAAACTCATCTACGACATGATCAAAGGTGCGAAGAACACTGGAAACGCAGCCGCTGGCTTCGCCACGTGCGCCGAATTCTTCACTCCCGGTATGTACGACTCTGGTTCTGGACGCAGCGGACGCGGCGGTGGGGGCATGATGCACGGTTGGGAAAATCACAGCGGCAAGTTTGCCGTGCTCGGGCGTCTCTTGGCCAACCTCAGAGCCGAGACGAAGGATCGCATCGTCATCATCTCCAACTACACGCAAACGCTCGACTTGATTGCGCACATGTGCCGAGAAAGAAACTATCCGCACGTTCGTCTCGACGGGAGCACGTCTATCGGAAAGCGTCAAAAGCTCGTCAAGACTTTTAACGATCCGACGTCGAATTCGTTCGTCTTTCTCCTCTCTTCCAAGGCGGGAGGTTGCGGTATCAACCTCATCGGCGGTAACCGTCTCGTTTTGTTTGATCCGGATTGGAACCCGGCAAACGACAAGCAAGCCGCGGCGCGTTGCTGGCGTGATGGACAAAAGAAAAAGTGCTACTTGTACCGATTCTTAGCTTCTGGTACCATTGAAGAAAAGGTTTTCCAGCGTCAGTTATCCAAGGAGAGTTTACAAAACGTCGTCAACGGTTCTGGCGAGTTGGAGCAATCTGTCATGTCCAAGGATGAATTGAGAAAGTTGTTTTCGTTGGATTGCACGACGAGCTCTGACACACATGACACCTGCGGTTGCAAGCGTTGTCCAAAGTTTGAAGACGCCAAAGAGCTCGGACTCGATCGAGACGAAGCGTTCAAGGATTGGGAAGAGCAAATCGACGAAGCGGACGAACAAAAGCTGGATGAGTGGGCGCATCATCATCGCGTGGACAAGGTGCCAGACGACATGATGAAGAGATCTGCGGGCGAAGACGTCTCATTCGTCTTCTCGCTTAAAGTTGAAGGATGCGCGATTGCTGACAACAAAAAGACTGAAAACAAACAATCAGACGCGCCAAAGCCGGCGAGTGAAGGAGCGTCCAAGCCGACGAGCGGGGCGCCGCCCGCGCGAACGCTCAACAATGTTGCGCGCGTTCCGCCGACGCGTCCTCCAATGGCGTCTGCGGCGCAGAAACCGGCAAAGTTTGTGCCTCCATCGAGACGACCACTGACGGAGATGAACGCGCCGAGTAAATCTGCCTATCAAAAGCCAACATTTGCCGCAAAACCACCGACGAAGAAACCAAAGGCTGCACCGAAGCGCAAAAAGGCGATTGAAAGCGAATCAGAGGAAGAATCCGAAGCGGCGACGTCAGAGTCTGAGGAAGAATCCGAAGAGGAATCCGAAGCAGACGAGGACGCCGTGCCGGACTCCGAAGACGAAAACGATGACGACGTCGAGAACAATTCTGCTGGAACCAAGCGCCCGCCTGCAAAGACGGATGCGCGTCCGACGAGGCAAAAGTCTGCTCGTTTGTCTTCTCTCACGTCTGGCGGCGGCATCGGCATTCCGGCGCTCTCCTCTGAGGACGACGAAAGCGAAGAAGAAGAAGAAAGCGGCGAAGAGAGCGATAGTTATTAGGTGTGAGATGAGATTGTATTCAAGAAAACTTTTACTACTTACAACGATCGAACGAACGAACGCCTTCATTAGTACCCCATTTGCGCCTCAGCCGCTTCCGAAATGACGGGCAATCGAACGTACCTCCCCGTCATGCAACCGACGGCGGAGAGCGCAAACACGGCGAGCGTGGTGACGAAAATGGCGTTATGCATCACCATCGTCACCACCCCGGGCAATCCAATCCCGAGAATCCCCGGTCCAAAGAGCGCCTCGACGAGAGACGGGAAAATCAACGCGATATCCAAGAGAATCGCCTGCATCGCGTTAAACCGGCAAAACCGCGACAAGCTTTGATTCTTTGCAATTCCGAGGTAAATGGCAAAGAAAACGATCAAGTTACCCATCGGAAGCATGGCGACGCCGCGAAGAATCGGCATCAACGGTTTCAACAACACCACCGCGGCCGGGAACATGGTAAAGAAAAACCTTCCGTACCGCAAAGCGCTCATCAACGGCAAGACGTACGGCAGGAGCGCCACCACGCGGTCCGGCACCGGAACAATGTTAAACGACCCCCCACCGCCGTATCGTCCCGACATGGCGGACGAAACCACAGCGCCACGTCGTCCTCCTCCTCCTCCTCCTCCTCCGCGCGTCATCGGCGGTCTCACCGCCGTCCTCGCTTTCGTCGCTTTCGT
>Ga0255754_10001513_pt1 | contig 17955 bp, 7 predicted proteins | sample 101ome_22_FD_179954 | JGI IMG/M metagenome (GOLD analysis project Ga0255754, IMG submission 179954) | Coastal salt marsh microbial communities from the Groves Creek Marsh, Skidaway Island, Georgia - 101412BT metaG (version 2) | ecosystem: Environmental > Aquatic > Marine > Intertidal zone > Salt... | reverse complement strand
TGCTGCGACAAGCAGCCTCTTGGCACGTTCGAGCCGGGCGAGAGCGGAAACGGCGCGGCGTCCCGGCCCCGAGACTGCGTTGGGGATGCCGTCGCCGCCGGGCAAGGTGGGAACTGCGGCTGCTGCGGCTGCGCGACCGGCGATAGCCCACCCCTCGGCCGCGGTGACGGCAGCGAGAGCGGGTGGGTCCAACCTTGCCAGTGTGCCGGGTCCAGCTGAGTCAAACCGCCACCCAGCCCCGCCCTCGATGGCCCGCGCAACGGCCTCGGCCTCGGCCGCTGCTGCCTCCGCTGCAACTGCGCCGAGCGACCGCCGGTCGGTGGCGGCGGCCTCGGCCTCGACCTCAGTGACGTCGATCTCATCCTCGTCGGCGGCGCGGTCAGGATGCCCGTCTCTGGGGTAGTTGCCGTCCCCACCGCCGACGATCTCGCCTTCCAACTCGAACGCCCCCCAGAGGGCGGCTGCCCCCAGCAGGGCCGCGGCACGGTCGAGGCGGGGCCGCCACCCTAAGGCAGCTGCGACTGCGGTGGCGACCGCGGGGTCCGTGCGATCGTTCGAAAGAGGTGCAGCAATTCCCATGGCTCTCGCCGCGAGCCGGTCCGCAAGGCGGGCCCCAAGGGCGGCAGGCGGAAGCAGGGAAAGGGCGCGGGCGAGTCCAGCGCGGCCGACAGGGCCTGAGACCGAGACGCAGGCGGGGTAGTCATCGATCGATTCCGCTGCCGTCCCCTTGCACGGGTCTTCTGCCCCATCGTCACCGTCCCACAAGGCGCGCAAGGCGGCAACGGCCTCAGCGGCCGAGCTATCAGCGTCGGCAGACTCTCTGCGTCCTTCCTCCCCTGGGAAACCGGCCAGCCACGCCAGGGCTGCAGCGGCGGCTCCACCGGGTGATCCCGCCAGTCCAGCGTAGCGCCTGAGAGCGGGGGAGGTCGAGTGATGGTTGTGAGGACGGAGAGCGGGGACCACGGCGGGGCACCGTCGGCACGGGACATGACCCCCCGCAATAACCCCAAGCCCCCAAAACTCACTGCCCCACCCACACCGCTTTCTCACTCGCCGGAGAAGGGTCAACGATGTGGCGCGGCCGTTGGCGTCGTCGGCGGCGTCGGCGAGCGCGACAGATGCGGCGGCAGCAGCAGCAGCACGCTCTGGCGGCCCCCACTCAGGGCGGCGCGCCACAGGGGAGGGCGTCGCTCCCGCCGAGAGGGCTGCAGCAGCCCGTGCTGGCGGACGCCACCACTGCGGTGCGGCATCAGCGGCGGCACGCGCCGCGACAAGCGCCCCGGTGGCGTCCCCCAGGTGGAGCAGGCACAGCGACAGGTTCGAGGCGACGGCGGCGCGGAAGGGGGGAGAGGAGGCGGACGACGACGACGACGTGAGGTCGGCGAGGGCGGACCGAGGTAGGCCGGCGGCGAGGCGGTCTGCTGCCCGGTACCCCTCAGCCGCTTTTCTCCAGTTTCCCAGGCTGACATCGCGATCTGCCGTCTTTTTTAGATACTCGAGGCGCGCGGCGGCCACGAGGGAACTGGTGGGGGCGGGCATTGTGTTGCACGAGAACGAAAGAAACGGCGCGCCAACAGGCACGGCCTTTCTTCCGCTATTTTATCGGACTATGTCGCTTATTGGGTCCGTCGAAGCAGGATAGGACCTTTTTTGCGACGTAATCTCTTCGCTACGCCTCCAGAAGTGCGCGATCGCGCCGGAAGGGCTGAGGATGATAGTCGACCGTTCTTCCTCCGCTCGCGGGGGACGGTGAGACCTCTGGCTCTCGCCCAATTCTCGTCAGTCGGACGTTCTTGCATTTTTTTCGTTTTTTTGGCGTTTTTCCGTTCGAGGCGGCCGTGTAAACACGAAATTGCAACAGGAACGGCGCGAGCGGCTCAGCGTCGCCGCGGCGCGCCCTTCGGCAGTCGACCCAGGGCAGACGACGCGGTCGGAGCCAAAAATGGACGACGATGACGGTGAGCTTGGTCTATTTGGCCTCCTTCCATCGTGCATACTGGGCAGGCGAGATGATGAGGGCCTTCCTCGAGCGGTGGGTCGGCACCCTCGCCTCGTTGAGGGGTCTTCCGGGGCGGCCCGAGGCGGAGGGGATGGACCTGTCCAGGGAATTGACAGCCGGGATGGCTGACGATTCGCCATAATAGCGTGAGTTCCGAGAGGGCCTCGATGGTGGGAGTCCGCTGGCTCGGGGCTGGGCAGGGTCCAGACCCCAGCCATGGGCGAGGCCCACCGCGGAACGCCGCGCTCCCCCACCATCCCGCCCCCCCCTCCAAAACCGCAGGGTCCTCGAGCTGCTCGCCCCTGACGTTCGGACTCCTTGCTCAGATCTTCTGGGCCGCCGTCCGCCGCCAGTCCACCCCAACGGTCGCTCTCCAACCTGGCACCAGGGCGCTGCTGCGAGAGCATTGGCCAGACGGACCCGCGCCCGGCCTGAGGATCTTGCAACGTCGCACCCTGGGGCCGCGCACGTAGCCTCAGTGCCTATCGGCAGAGACCAAACCCGAGCTGCCGCCCCCATGCCCGCTGCTGCCTCGGCCCCTGCGCCCAGCCTGGTCCGTCTTCTCCTGACGAGCAGGGAGATGCTCGTCGCCGGCCTCGCCGCGCTTGAGGCCGCGTCAGGCCCTGACGGCGGGGGAGACGGCGTCGCCGGGACCCTGTGGCTCGGGGACGACTCCGAGTCCCGCGCTCTCTTCCGGGCTCTCTGGACCCTGTCTGCCGAGCGCCTCCCGGCGCCCGGCGGATGGTCGGATGGTAGGACAGCTGCCGCCTGCCGTCTAGGCATACGGTCTCGGGACGGCGGCGTCCCCCTTGCCGCCCTGCTTGCCGGCCCTCGAGCCGCCTGGGTGGCCCCCTGCCTGCGAGCGCTGTTTCATCCCGAGATTTCGCTGTCGCGAGCGAGCCACGTCGAAGCGCTGGCGTGTCACTACCCGCGCTTAGTCGACCTCACGGCAGGGTTTGGAGGAGACGACCCCGATGCCGATGGAGTCGCGCCCCTGGCGGCGAGTCGCTCCGACATCGAGACGCCCGCTGGGGCCCCGCGCGATGGCGGCGATGCGAGCGGCTCAACCGCCGAAGCCACGCCGCCATCGTTCGGGCACGCCGCAGCTGCCGCCGTCGATGACAGATCATCGTCACCGTCCTCCGAGGACACTGACTGGGAACCACCAGCTCAGGGCGAGCCTGAGGGCGAGTCTGGAGGCGGCAGCGAGACCGAGTCTTCCTCCTGCTCCTCCTCCTCTGACAGCAGTGACGCTGATTCTGGCGAGCGCCGGGTTGGGCACTGGCGCCGCGCACTTGACGCGGCAGCTGACGCCACATCGGACGACGACGAGGGGGACAGCGGGAGCGAACCTGCGGGCGTCGGCGGCGGCCCGACTCCTCCACGGAGTGCCGCGCTGTCGCCGTCAGGCCAAGCCGGCCAGACCGGCCGCGGCGTCAAACGAAGTCGCGACGGCGCCGACCCTACTCCCGAGCCCCCTGCCGTCGAGCCGCCGCCCCTTGGATTCGCCCTCGGTGGACCCCCCACCCCCAGCCCTGCGTTCCCCGAACCCCCTTCTCTTCCACCACTCCCCGCGGTGCTCTCTGCTGCACTATCTGCCCTCGCCCCACGTCTTACACGCCTTCGTGTTGTCGTTCGGCATCCCCCCCCGACTGGTGGTCATCTTTCGGCCGAGGCTGGCTGGGTCAACAGGGCTGACGGAGCTGCTGCCACGCCATGGCGTCGTCGCGCCATGGCAGCTGTCAGGGACGGCCCGCCCCGCCCCCCTTCGTCCCTTCCAGCCGCGTTGGCACTTGTCGTTGACCGCGCCAGGGGTGGTCTCCTCGCTCTCGAGGTGGATGGCCGCGTCGGCGGACTTGGATGCCCCCCTTGGCTGGTCGCGGCCTGCCTTGGAGCCGTAGGGGGAGGCAGTTGCGGAGCCCGTGCCGCGGCCGCTGGCCTGCCGCCGCCGCCGGAGGACCCACCCCGGCCGCCTGGGCGCGAACCCAACGCACGTGGCATTCGTCGTCTTCTCCTACACTTTGGCCCTCTTTGGTTGGGTCCTCGTCTCCGCAATGGTGCCGATGCAAACCCCCTCACGTGGCCCCCACCCCACGCCCGTCGCCTGGTCGAGGCCGGTCTGTCGTGGGCTGGCCGCGGCTTGGGCCCCTCCCTCCTGTCCCTGGATCTCGTTCTCCCTCCAGCCCCGCCGGGATCTACTCTCGAAGTCGCGGCAGGAGGTTCCTCCTTCCTCCGGCCCCTCGGCTGGTTGCGGGACTTGTCGCTCTGTCCGCTGTCCCTATCGATGGGGCTCGCCGACGGCGGGGGGGGCGACGACGACGGCTTGGCACTCCGGCACCTCACGTCGGCGAAGGTCGATGCCGCGCTCGTAGCAGCGGCAGCGGCCGAGCGGGCGTTGCCGTGGGGAGCCCTCTCCGTCCACGATGGCTGGATCCGCGGCGGTCCCCCGCTCGACCGCGCCTTAGGGGCGAGCGCCGCGGCGCGGGCGGCCCTCGCGGGGATCGCAGGGCTGGCGCGGGGAGGCCTCCTCTCCCTGCGTGTCCGCGCTCGTGTGACGGACCTCCCGATTGAGGCTCTGACGGCCGGCGTCGACAGTCTCGTGGGGCTCAGGGACCTCTATCTCGAGCTCGAATGCCTTGGAGCTCGGGAGGAGGCCGACGTGGATGCCGTCGCGGCATCGGCGCGGGTTGCTTTTGATGCTGCCAGCGCGGCGGGCGAAGATAATGACGACGCCTTGCTCCTGCCCGACACAATCCCGGGTCCCCGTGCGGTTGCTCTCGCGGTCGCGCCTCGATGGGACCACCAATGCCCGGGGACGACGACGTTGACGTGGTGGTCGGCGGCACAGGCGGCGGCGCTTCGGGCCCGCTCTGACGCCGGATCGGACGCGGCTCTCCTCCCCGCGACGTGGCGTGAGGCCGAGGCCGTCATCAACGCCGACCTTGCCGCCCTGCCGCGCATGTGTCCCCGCCTCGCCCAGCTCGGCGTGACAATCATCACCCGGCGCCGGTCCGGCCCCTCGTCGGCCTCGGTCAGTGCCTCGGTGGCGCGCGCCGCGGGGGGGATGTCGCGCCTAGAGGGTCTCTCTTTAGACGGAGTTAGGCTCTTCGGGGGCGACAAGACGGAGGACCGGGCGACGCTCGCCGACATCCTCCGTGGCACCAAAGACGTCGGAGAGGGGGGTGGGGGGGGGTGCGGACCTCGGCTGCGGCGACTCCGGCTCTCCGAGCTTCGCCTTGCGGACTTAGCTCTGCCGCCGTTGCCCGAGCCTGAGCCTGTCTCCGTCGTGGCCGCCGCCGCTGCCACCCTGGCGCCACCCCCGCGGACGCCCGCCGGTGCCGACTTGCTTGCCCGACTGCCCCGGCTTGAGACTCTCGATATCGGGGCGGACGAGGCGTGTCCGCGCCTCCGTGCCGACGACGAAGATCCCGCGCGCGCGGCAGCGCGGTGGGCGGAGGTCGAGGCTGAGGCGGGCCTCCTTGCGGCTGTCATGGCGGCGGCCGCTCGGCCGGGGTCCCGGCTTGGGCGCCTGCGGATTGAGGCGCCGCTGAGGTGCGGGTACGCCTGGGCGCCAGCCCACGCTCCGGCGCCGGCCGGGCGGGGCTGGGCACCGGCGCCGGGGTGGTGGGCAGCCGGGGGGGTCGGGGGCGCCGGCGACGCTGGCGGCCCACTCGGTCCCGGCGGACTTGCAGCCGTCGTCACTGCAGCTGGCGGGCGCGGTGCGAGTCCCCTTGGCGGCCTCATCTCACTTGCGCTCTGCCTGCCCTCGGGCGGGGTAGGCCCCGGCCACGCCCGGCTGCTAGCTTCTCTCCTGTTGCGGCCCTTTTCCCCTCCCGTTGACGACGTTGATGACCAAGTCGCTCCTGGCTCGGCCGCGGACATTTCCATCTGTGACCTGGAGGTGGAGGCTGGGGCTTGGTCAGGGGCAGCCCTTTATCCACAGGCCGACTGGTCGGGGCCTCGGAGCGAGCGTCGAGCCGCCGCAGTCGAGCGCCGGGGCATCGAGCGCTCTCGTGCGCGGCGGACGCTGACGCGGCTACGCAACCGCGGGTGCCTGGTGAGAGTCGACACGGCTGAAGAGGGCCTCCTCCCGCCAGACGGGGGGGGCGGGCGGGGTTGGGCGAGTTGAAGGCTAGAGCTCCCGCCTGCCTCTGAGCGCCACCAGTTGATGAAGCGAAAGGCAGATTCTCCGTTGAGGAGGACGGTTCCGGCGCCGCCCGGCGCTCGCGCCCCCATCCGGGTCAAGCCCGAGGCGGGCGGCGCTGAGGGTGGCGGCGGCGAGGCTGTCCAGCCCAAGGCCAGCGGACTCGGCGCGCCGCGTGCCGCCTTGAAGTTTTTTGAACGACTACACCCGCAAGAAGACGCGGATGATCCGCACGGAGAACGGCCTGCGCTCCTGGATGAGCCGGCACGGAGAAAGGCGAGGCGGGGAGGGCCGCCGCCGCTGCTGCCAGCCAGCTGGCGTCGAACCCCCAGGCGCACAAGGCTTCATCTAACTAGTGTGAGATCCTCGTCCGCGTCTCCATCGCCACAGGAGCCTATCGCATGGCCCTGCGCCGTGTGCGCCGTCTCTGCGTACGCCCCGCTCCGTACCCGATGCGCCTCGGCCCAGGCCCTCGGGGGCTGCCTCGGCCGACGCAAGCGCGCCGAGATTGCTGCCCGCGTTGGATGGCTGCTGCGGTACTGCTCGGGTCAGCGGCCACTGCCTGGCGACGCAGCGTCGGGCGGTATGGTGCAGGCGAGCTTAAGAAGGAGAAGGAGGCAAAAAGGCGATGCGAGGAAATGCTTGAGGCACGTTTCGAATCACGACCCACCTCGCTCGCCCGTCTTTGCCGCAGATTCCTTTGTCGGAGATCCCCACGGACATTCGAGACCCTTGCCGCGGGGGTGGCTGGGATTCCGGCCGCTTCGTCGCCTCGCTCAGGTGCAACTGGCAGCTGCCGCCCCCCGCCGGGCGGGGCCCGCGGCGCCCTGACCCCCTTCCCGACAAGCCAGGCGCACGGACGTGGCTGACCCCTGACGAGAAGGCGTCGCTGGAGCGCGGACTGCCCTGGATAGCGGAGGCGGCGGCCGAGTGGGCGCGCGAGGCGGGAGCGCGACCGAGGGCGAACGCAGGGCGTGTGCAGAGGGCCACCCGCCGCGACGGCGTTGAGGCCCGTGTACGGTGGCTGCTGCGCCGATGCGCCAGGCGGCGGCCCACGGGGGAGGTGCCCCTGTTTGCCGCTGACCTCGAAGATCTGGCGGAGGGAGCGGCGCTGCCGGGCCGAGCGCCCCCGCCGCCTGAGGAGGGGACCGATGGAGGTGCGGACGAGGCCTACGACCGCCCCGACAATGCGCCTGAGCGACTGTGGAATGCGAGCGTATTTGTCAACAACGCCCGTGCTAACTGGACTGAGGGGCTGCCGGGGTCGGCCAAAGTAGCTACACGGCTCTCTCCGGATCAGATGGCCCGTCTTGAGGCCGGTCTGCCGTGGCTTGGCGACTGCGTGGCACGGTGGCGCGCCCGGGCGGCCCTGCCGCCAGAGGTGGCGCTGCCTCGGCGATCTCAAGGGGCTGGTGCGGTGACGGACGCTCAAGGGGCAAAGCCCGTGCGAGAACCCCGCGGCGGACGCCGTCCGGCTGAAGTCCCTCCTATGCCCATGCAGCGACCGGACGCCGCTCCTCAGGACGACATCAGTGACGCCAGCAACGATGCCGGTTCGGCTGAGAGTGCTGGGGGCTTCTCCGGGGCTGCCTCGCCGGGTTTGCCAGTGTTGCACGCTCTCCCCCCGCCATCGAAGGATGAGGAGATGGACGATCCCGCCCATCTCGCTGCGACGTCTCCGGCGTCGTCTGCGATCCCGCTCGTCTCGGACGCTCTGGAGGGGGGGTCAGATGTGTGCGAGGGGGCGGAGGAGCAGTCAAACTGGCGACGGGGGGTGTCGGGCTCTTCTGCGGAGCCCGTGCTGCCCCGGCTTGCGGCGGTGACGGGGAAACCGGTGGCGGTGGCTGCGGTGGCGGCCCCCGCTGTTGACGTTTCGTCCTCGTCGCCAGTGGACGAGACACCAGACGAGGGAGGAGGCACCATTTTTGGCCCGAGGGCTGGTGACGTGCCGAGCGACTCCCCCCCTCCCCCTGTCGTCGCCGCCACGACCGCTCCGCCCCCACCCTGGGGCGGTGGTCCTCCGCCCCGAGATCGGATGCGGCGGTCCGTTGACTTGATTTCAGCGGGCCCGGCGGCCATTATGCGCCCCATGGCTCCAATCCCGATCGGACTTCTCTCACGTGCCGCTGCAGCCGCCCGACGCCCGCCGCCCGCCGCCATGCGTGCGGCGGCTGGAGGCGCTGACGAGGTCGACTTGGTGGCGCCCGCTCCGCCGTTTCCTCCACCCACCCGGACGCCGGTCCGAGCCCCGCCTCCTCCAGCACCGCGACTGCGCGCGCGTGTCGCCCGGGAGTCGATAGCGCCGGTGCGTACGGCGCTTGTGCCTGTTCTGGTGCCGCCCCCACGTTCCGGCCACTCCCCGACCCTGGCGCCCACTGGCCTCGAGGACTCGCTGAGCCCCGCTTCTTCTTCGGCGTCGGACCCCGTCCCTCCACCACTGTCAGGGTCGCGGGGCGTTTGGACTGAAGGAATGTCGGGCGTGGGGAAAGGGCGGGCGTAAGGAATGCAAGGTGCAACGACAGTGCGGCTTCATGTCCAACCCCTTCTCCCTACATATACAACCCCTCGGGCACCCCCTCCTTCTTCTTGTCCACCACCTTGTCCCGCGCCCGCCGGAAGTCCTCCTGCGTGAGGTGCATTCGCCGCTCCCGAAGCGCCAGCAGGCCCGCCTCGGTGCAGACCGCCCGGATGTCAGCCCCCGACAGGTTGTCCCTGCTCATGACGAACTCCTCAGTCGACACCCCAGGGGCAAGCTTCATCCGCGCTGTGTGCAGAGCAAAGATGCGCCGCTTGGTCCGAGCGTCGGGCAGGGCGAACTCGATCTTGCGGTCGACACGGCCTGGCCGAATCAGCGCAGGGTCTAAGGCGTCGATCCGGTTTGTCGCAAGTAGCACCTTCACGTCGCCCCGGCTGTCGAAGCCGTCCAACTGATTCAACAGCTCAAGCATCGTGCGCTGGATCTCCTTTTCGCCTCCCGACCGCGCATCGTACCGCTTGGCCCCGATGGCGTCGACCTCGTCGATAAATACGATACTGGGTGCCGCCTCGTCCGCCGCCCGAAACAGCTCTCGCACCAATTTGGGTCCCTCGCCGAGGTACTTCTGGATGAGCTCGCTACCCACGACGCGCAGGAACGTCGCCGACGTGGCATTGGCAACGGCCTTGGCTAGGAGGGTCTTGCCGGTGCCTGGCGCCCCGTAGAGGATGACCCCCTTTGGAGGGCGGATGCCAATTTCTTCATACACTTCAGGGTGGAGGAGGGGCAGCTCGACCGCCTCCCTCACCTCCTGGACCTGCCGCTCGAGACCGCCCTGGTGAGAGAGATAGAAGTGGTAATGGGATAGCAAGAAAGAGGCCGAGAGAGGAACACACGAGAGGGAAAGAGAGAGAGAATCAGAGAGAGAGGACGACCACAACGGACTCGCCACATCGGCGTAAGTCGTGTCCGGAGCCGTCTCCACCTTCATCGCCGACACGGCGGGATCAGCGTCGTCCGGCAGCACCCCAACAATGGCCAGGGCCTTGTGGTGCATGAGCACAGAAGCCCCCGGCTCGAGCGCGGCACGGTCGACAAAGGATGCCACCCCTACATAGTACTCGGGTCCGACGTTGGAACTGACGATGGCGTGACCGTCGTCCACTAATTCTTCGAGGGATCCCACCGACAGGGGCGGACCGCGGAACTCCTCGAGCCGCTTGCGGTCCTCTTCGGCGTCGGCCCCAGGGGCGGGGGCCTCGGGGGGGCGGCCGAGGGCGGCAGCTGCAGCGGCCTTGGCCGTGGCGTCCATCCGGTCGGCGGCTCTTGCAGCTTCACGGCGGGCGTCGGTGCGACGCACGTACTCCTCCTCCAGCAGCAGGTAGTCCTTAACCCTGGTGAAGGGGGGAGGGGAGGGGGGCGGAGGATAGTCGACTCCTCTCCACCGCTCCAGGGTAAGACACCCGGGCGGGGTCGGGTCCTTCTGCAGCTCAGGCGGCGCGGCGGGGTGGGGCGCGGGTCGCGCACGGCAAATTGGCGGGCGCTTCGGTGGGGCCCCGGTCTCCAAGGATCACCACCGCCTCCACTCGCCGCTCGAGGCGCAGCAACCGGAGACGGCACCGGGCATGGGGAAGAACAGTCGGGAGCCGTGTGCCGTGGGCCTGCTCGCGCAGGCGACGCTGTTTGCGCCCCACCCGCGGCGGAGGTGGAGGAGGCTCCCACTTGGAAGGCTGCGATGTAGAAGAGGAAGGACGGAGATGCATCAGAAAAAAACTGGAGTGGGTCGACTGCGACTGCGAAGCGCAGCGCGACGGCACCCGTGGAGCGCGCCGTGGACGAGAGGACAGCGACTGTAGCCCGTCGCGCGGCGGGCACCGCCCTCGGTACGCCACGCCCTGATCCGCGGCGCAGGCGCGTCTGTGCGGCTCGCTCTCACCTTGGGCGGGCCCTTGGAGCCCGACGGGTCTCCCTCGTCGCCGCCGCCAGGGGGCTGCCTGTCTGCCATCCTGACGCGAGGATAGACGTGGAGGGTAGGGGGGAGGATGACTTTGGTCATGGGGCGGGGCCAGCCAAGCCACCAGCGTAGCCGGTTCGTCCTCGTCGGCCGCCCTCGTACGCCTGCGATGCATCCATCTTTTGTGACCCGCGCCCGTGAATCAGCCCTTGGCAAAACGTACTGCGCCTATAATCCGCTGGATAGCCCTAGAGCGTCCCTCACGAGCCGAACGGGTAGCCGTGGGGCTTACGCTGCGTCGCTTGTCCCGACCGCTCCTGGCTGGGGGTGACGGCTGGGTCTTGGGCCAACATGGAGCGTGACCATTGGGATAAGCTACGAAGTGAGACCCAAGCCAGGCGAGAGACCGCGAAGCGGCCCGGTCGATCTTCAGTCCCCGCCGTCGACGGCGCCACATCGGGCGCACCCAGGCCTTGCCGTGACCGTCGTGCGCGTGCGCGCTCGTCCAACCACCCGAACGGAGCCAAGACCGACCTCCCACAACCCCGCCGTCGTCCAACAGAGCCAATGCCCTCCGCGCCTTTGCCGTTCGCGAGCGAGAGGAGGCGTTGGCCGACGCCGGCCTGCCCTCACAACCTCCAATGTCGCGGGGCGGTGCAGGGTCCCGCGGGGGGCTACGCTCTGGCGCGGGCGGGTCACGCCCCCCCTGGGCCACCGAGGACGACCACGGCAGCTCACCGTCACGCGGCGGTGATCCCGACATGGGATTCATTGTGGCGCCGGTGGCGTCACGTGGCGGAGCGCCACCCAACCCGCAGCTCGAGGCGAGAGACTGGGGATCCATCAAGGGGGGAAGTGCCGTTGTTTGAGGTGTCATCCACCCCCGCGCCTCGCTCACGCGCAGGCATCGCCGCCTTATCACCTCCAACCCAACATCCCCATCCCTCTCGCCCCCCCTCCCCCGCCGTCCCCGCAGCGGACCCACAGCTCCGCTTCCCAGTGGAGCAACTTTGGAGGCGGCCCCATCGGCCGCGGTGCCGCCCCCCCCTTTGGCGCGGATGGGTCGTCGGCCGGGGGCTCGGGTAACGGCCGCGACGGCGGCGGGGGTTGGGGCTTCCCGGGCGCCCTCCCGCCGGGAGGGGGGTCCCCCCAGGGCCCGGCTCCGGGGTCCCCAGGATCCTACGGGTCTGGCGGGTCCGGCAGGTTCGGCGGACGCCAACTGAGCGAGGTCGCTCCCCGTCGGCCGTCCATCTTCGCCCCCGATCGGGGAGACGATGGGGCCCAAGTCGACGCATCCGTCAACTGGGGCGACATCTCGGGGCCGCCCCCGCCGGACCCGCGCTTCTCGAATCGTTCCCGGGGCGGGCCGGGGGCGGGGAGGCTCGGCCCGCCGTCGTCGCGGGGGGGGCACGCCGCGGTTTCGCGCGGCGCCCCGGCCTGCGCGGGCGTGCCGGCCGTGCGCGACCAATACGGCGAGGTGGTCGGGGGAAGAGACGAGCCCAATCCTGAGGACGGCGGGTGGGCTGGGGGCCTCCGCGGCGACCCCCCGCGCGGCGTGCGGGCAGGTGTCGCTGGCGGACGAGGGGGAGGACGCAAGCCCGACTGGGACGACGACTGGTCCGGGGCCGGCTCTGCGCTGCAGCGGATCGGCAGAGAGGACGTCGCTCCCGAGGGGTCGCCAGCGCGGGCGGGGCGGCGGTCGGTGGTGGCGCCGTCAACGCGCGAGGCGGGCGGTGGGGCCGCCGGGGGTGTTGGCGACCCGGGGGCCGTGCGCCGCGCCGGAGCTATGGATCGACTGAAGAGCATGCAGGCCGCGCGGGCCACGGCGTCGCGCGAGGGGCGCGGTGGTGGGGACTCGCGGGGTGGCGCGGGGCTCGGTGGAGGGGTTGGGGAGGAGGCGCAATCCCCGGCACCCCGGCCCGTCGCCGGCCGCAGGGCTGTGGCTCCCCTTGCAACAGCCCCAGCGGCCGCGCGGCGGCTGGCCCCGCGGAAACCGGCATGGAACGACAGGGTGGACGACGACGCCGGGGGGTTTGGCGACCCGGCGCCGGCGCCCGCCAAACCCGAAGTTGGGGCTGGAGGCGGTGGTGGTTACCGGGCCAAGCCCCCCACCCGCGCTCGGCTCCCCCCCCCCCCCCGCGGCGGGGCAGCAGTCGACCTCGACAACACTCCCATCCCCAACACCGGTAAGGCCGGGGCCACGACCAAGCGTGGTGGCCTATTTGGCCGTGGCGCCCCCGCTCCCACAGCGACCGAGGCCCCGATCGACCCCACGACGGGTGCCGCCATCCCGGAACGCGCCACCGTCCGCCTCGCCCCTTGTCGCCAGTGCGGCCGGAGCTTTGGCGAGGAGGCCCTCCAGCGACACTCGCGCGTGTGCAAGGGGAAGAACGCCCCGCGGCGACCCATCTTCGACGCCAAGGCGCAAGCACTGCCCCCGGAGGCACAGCAGGTCAAGCGGAGCGAGGGACCACCGCTGCGCCGCGGCCCTGGGGCTGGCCGGGCGCCCCCGCGCATCCCGGGCCGCGCCCCCGCCGCCTCCGGTGCGGACTGCAAGAGCGCTAAGTGGCGGCAGCAGTCCCAGGGTCTCCGCCAGGCCATGGCCGCGAGTCGCAAAGTCAATGCCAAGATCGCCCGTGGTGAGCCGCTGGGGCCGTCTGAGGCGGGTCCGCCTGACCCGTCCCTTGTCCAGTGCCGACACTGCGGACGACGCTTCAACGAGCGTGCCCACGAGCGTCACGAACCCCAATGCCAAAACATCCGAGCCCAGCCGAAGTTCCTGGCGCGAGGGTCAGGTGCGCCCCCGCACTCTAGCCGGGCCAAGGGGGCGAGGGGGGGAGGAGGGTGGGGGTAGGGGTGTGGGGTTAGGGTGGGGGGCGTTTGGCTCGGCCGGGTCCGCAAACCTCTCGTCAACCCCCTCGTCGCATCACCCCTAGTCACCCCGTTGTAGCGCTCAGCGTGACCGTGAGGGAAAATAAGCCCGGAGGCACGAGGAATTCCGGCAGGACAGAGGGAGACCACGAGTTGTCCCCCCCCAGTCCCATGTGGGCCGCGTCGAGGTGCACCTCGACACCCCCGTCGTCCTCGTCCTCTAGCTCACAGTCGTGCCGTGCCGCCGCCAGTTGGGCGGTCGAGAAGCGCGACGCCGATGCAAGGGCGAAGGGCCGACCGGGTGGGGCGTCGAGGCGGAGGCCGGGATACGAGGAAGTCGGGCCAAGCTCAGGCGAGAGTGAGAGCCACCGGACGTCACACCGGCCGCCGCACTCGCCCGGGACAAGGTATGGAGTGTGGGCGAGGTCAGCCGCGGGGGCGTCCCCCGCCCGCCCTACCCGGAGGGACCACTCGGCGACGTGGGCGGCCAGCTTGCGGTCTGGGTAGTTCTCGTGGGGACCGCGGCCGAAATATCGCCCCCGACCCAGATCAGCGGGCACCAGGAGTTTCACGCCCACGCGCGGTAAAGAGGGCGCCCCTCCTCCAACGCCCTGCATCACGCCCAGGGCCTGGCTGGCATCGATGGAGAAGTGGCACTCGAGGGCTCCGGTGGGGCGGAGGTGGTAGCGGGCATTCACCCGGACACGGGCCTCGGGCTCGGCCCCGGCCGTCTCGAGCAGCGCGGTGGCCTGGTCTTCAAGGGCCGTAGACGCGTCATTCGACAGCGGCATTCCTGTGGTGCCGAGGTGGTCCTTGGCGGGGCGCATCGACCCCCCCTCCTCGATCTCGCCCTCGTCAATGTCGGCGATCTTGGGGAGGGACCCGAGGCGGTAGCTCGATGACACGCCGTTCATCCCCCGGGGCCGTGCCGCACCCAGGTCGAGGCCGCGGCCGTAGCTCGTGGGCCTTGGCAAGTCGACCCTGCCCGACGGTCCCGTTGAGAGCCCCCCCGCGGGAGACGGCACGTCGTCGGCGCCGGCCCCGCTTCCCCCATCCCGTCCTCCCCTCGCATGCCCCTCGCTCGCAAGGCTCAGGTTTGACATGTGTCCCCGTGGCAGCCCTGCCCGCGACAGAGACCCCGTCCCATCACCCATCGCCGCGTCGGCTGCCGCCTGCAAGACCAGAGCGCTCATCGAGGGCGTCAGCTTACCTGCGGGGTCGAGGTCGTGGGCCCAGGTGGCGTCGGGACCAATCCAACGCGAGCCAGGCTCAGCTACCGTCTCGGACAGGACATTGGCGATGGCGGCCGCAGCCGTCTTGGCGTGCCAGTGAGCGCCACCTGTCTCGTCGGCGCCGACAGAGTCGAAGACGATGCCCTCGGCGCTGCGCTTTGGAGCGAGGGCAAAGGAGACCTCGACGCGGGCCGAACCGTCGATCGAAACCGCCGCCTTGATGTCGGCACCTCTGGCATTGACGGCGAGCTGGTCGAGGCCACTGCGCACCCAGGAGAAGGCGTAAGATGTCCCACCCGAGCCTCCCCGGTCGTTGTCCGTGGGCGCGCGAAAGAGGCACGGAAATGGGCCACCGTCGGAAGCCAGGAGGTGGCGGTCGCCAACGTCGTAGCGGGTCAGGCGCCCCGTGGCCTTACTCCAGACCGCCTTCACCGAAGGTCCGCCGCCGACGGGTTTGGAGAGGACGACAGTCACCTCATCGTCGCCCGTTGACACGACCGCGCGGGGTGACTCACCCGACCCCCGGCGCGCTTCAGCGACAGGCCGTGCTGGCAGGGGCACAGAGCACTGGGCTGCCGCCACGGCGTGGTTCATTGGCACGAGACCACGGCGGGTCGTCTTGTTTGTTATGCATCGGGCCTCGATGTGAATCTCCCGGACAGCGCCAACGGACGCCTTGCCACTGCCCAGGGGCGTCCCACCCGCCTGACCAGCGCTGTTCCCCCCCCCCCCAAGCGCTGCCGATAGGCCCGCAATTCCGGCCCCACCCCGCTTGAAGAAGCCCATGGGATCGCGCCCGCTCGACAGGCTGGCAGCAGCCGCGACGAGAGCTGGCGGAAGGGCAACAGTGACCTGCCCACGCGGGGCGAGGTGGGGCAGGACTAGAGCGCCGAAACCATCGTCCCCGCATGATGACATCCACCGAACAGGGCAACCATCCCCGAGCAGCCTCACCTCGAAGTCGTAGGCGTCTCCCGAAGTGAAAAAGTGCCGATTGGTGATCTTGAGGCGGAGCGTGCGCACCCACTGCTCAGGGGAGACAGGCGGGTCGGCTGCGCCACCGCCCCCCGAAGCCGCCGCTGCACCTGGCCCACCCCGGCCAGCCCCTACAACCGTGACCCCCCCCCGCAAGAAGGAGAACCGTATTCGCGCGTGCGTCGCCCACACCTCGGCGAGCGCCGGGTGAGGCTGCCGATCCGGGAACACTATCCCGTTGACGCAAAACTGCGCATCGTTGGGTTTGTCTCCAAAGTCCCCTCCGTAGGCAAAGAAGCCCCTCGGGCCCTCGCCCCCCTTAACCTGCAGAGCGTAGCCCTCGCCCGACCTCGCTCTGAGCCCCTGGTCGACCCAGTCCCAAATGAACCCACCTTGGATGCCCGGATGGGTCTCGAAGTGCTTCCAGTACTCGACCAGTCCCCCGGTCGAGTTGCCCATGGCGTGGGCGTACTCACAGAGGATGACTGGACGCTGACCCGCATTGCGTTCCGCCAGTGCCAGCGTCTGGGCCGCCGTCGTGTACATGGGGCAGATAATGTCGGTGCTCGACGTTTCGCTGCCTCCCGCCTCGTACTGAACGGGACGGGAGGGGTCACGCTGGCGGACAATGCCGGCGAGGGCGGCAATTGCAGGCCCATGGCCCGCCTCGTTCCCCAACGACCATACGATGATGCAAGGGTGGTTTTTGTCCCTCTCAAGCATCCGGACGCCACGGTCAACGATGGCCGAGAGCCACTCTTGCGCGCAGGCTGGGTTTCGCTCGTTATGCTGCAGACCAGGATCAAAGCCATGCGTTTCAAAATTAGCCTCGTCGACCACGTAGAGACCATAAAGGGAGCACAGTTCGTACCATCGCGTGTAGTTGGGGTAGTGGGCGCACCGCACGGCGTTGATGTTGGCACGGAGCATGAGGCCTATATCTTGGATCATGCTGGCCTCGGTGAGGGTCTTGCCGCCGTCGGGGCAGTGCTCATGCCGGTTGACGCCACACAGCATAATGGGCCGGCCGTTGTGCAGGAGCCGTCCTCTCTCGACCGAGGTCGACCGAAAGCCGAGCTGGCACGACTCGGCATGGAGAACGCACCCGTCGCCGTCCCGAAGGACGATCACCGCCACGTATAGCGCAGGCTTCTCGGCCGACCACAGCTGGACGTCGGGGAGGGCGTCGAGAACGTCGACGCGAAGTGAGACACGGCCACCACGCACTGTCCACGGCTTACGTCGACCCGTCGCCTCGACCGCCGGCCACACCGTCTGGTCGACCAGGCCACGTTCGGTGGAAAAAAGGGCGTCCCCGCTAGCCGAGTAGACTTGACACTCGACTGTAAGGGCCGAGAGGTACTGCACGTGAGCAGCGGCCAACCCCTGCAAGCTGGTCCGCCGGTCGCCCCGCACCCCTCTGCCCCCCCCTGCGGGCCCCGCCATGCCGCTCCGGGCGCTAGTGCCCCCCCCCATCGATCCTTGCCCTATCGACGTCGACAGGTTGCCGTCCTCCGCTTCGGACGCCGCGCCGTCCTCTAGGGCCGCGGACGACGACGCCTTGCAAATCTCGGCCGACGGGAATGATACAACGTCAACGTCCACCTCGAGTCCTGCTCCCACCAGTCCCCCGCCGTCGTCGGGCTGGGCAAACACCAAGGGCGTGCGGACGAAGAAGTCCCCTACCGATGTCATCGGAATCGACAGCAGCGCCACGTCGCGATGGATGCCGCTCATCCACCACTGGTCCTGGTCCTCCAAATAGCTTCCGTCCGACCAGCGCAGGCACGCGACCGCCAGCGTGTTGCGCTCCCCCTCCACCACGTGGTCAGTGACATCGAACTGGATGGTCGTCATGGAGTCCTGGGCGTAACCAACCAGAGCTCCGTTGACCCAAACGTAGACAGCGGATCCGGCGCCCTCGAAGACAAGATGGACACGGCTCCGGGACCAGCCGGCGGGTAGGGCAAAGCGACGTCGATAGCACGCCGTGGGGTTATCGCGGGGCACGTAGGGCGGGGTGACGTCCGCGAAGGGGTAGACGAAATTGGTGTAGATGGGGCGGGACAAGCCCTGGGTCTGGAGACTGCCGGGGACCTTGACGGGGCCCCAGCCGTGATGGATAGACGGGTCGAGGGCAGGATCCCAAAAGCCACTCGCGAGGGCCGTCTCGGGGTCAGGCTCCATCCGCACCATCCAGGAGTCGCCGTTGAGGTGAATAAGGCGCTCCTGATCGACGCCGATACGCGCGGCGGGGGGGGCGTCAGGGTTGGCGCCCCGGGAGGCGGCGTAGTGGCCAAGGGC
>Ga0255754_10001505_pt1 | contig 18021 bp, 28 predicted proteins | sample 101ome_22_FD_179954 | JGI IMG/M metagenome (GOLD analysis project Ga0255754, IMG submission 179954) | Coastal salt marsh microbial communities from the Groves Creek Marsh, Skidaway Island, Georgia - 101412BT metaG (version 2) | ecosystem: Environmental > Aquatic > Marine > Intertidal zone >... | reverse complement strand
AATTATTGACGACCTTCGCACCAATTTAGAAAACAAAACTATGCCTGTTATTACTTGCCCACTGGGGCCAGGAAAGCATTGTGGTTGCGGCATGTGTACACCTAAAAGCATTGAGCGTGATGCACTGATGGAAATACTTCCTCAGCACATTGAAGATATGAGTATATTTGAGAATACAGAATGAAAGTTTTAATTAGCGGCAATCCTGATAAAGGCGTAGCACACAGCCTTGCTAAATTATACCCAGACGCTACGTTTGTATACAAGAGTGCAGGACAAGACCTGACTAAAGATGAGCATCAATATAATTTTGCAAGACTTGCATTGGATCATGATGTTGTTATAATCAACGCTGCACTGTGGAAGTTTCAGCAAGTTGTATTATTGGATATAGTTCACAAGACACTAGTAGAGCACGAAAAGCAAACACATATCGTATGTATTGGCAGTACCACAGACCGTGTTAAAAAAGGCACAATGTGGTTATATAATGCAGATAAAAAAGCATTGCGTGACTATTCCAATAGTTTAAGTTTATTAGGAGTATGGGATCGTAAACCACGTGTGAGTTATATTAGTTTTGGTACGCTGAGTAACAATCAACATAAGCACCCGGATCGCAAGTGTCTAGATATAGATGTAGCTGCCAAGTATATTAAATGGATCATTGATCAGCCTGCAGAACTGCATATAAACGAATTGAGTATTGATCCTATGCAAGGAGATATTTAATATGTGGAATATGGATACAATTGAATGGCTTGATATAGAGCTCACTAGTTTTTGTAATATTGAATGCAAGGGTTGTTTTAGAGTTATCAGTAAGCATAGTGATAAAATATTGAATAAAGAATATATTGACATTGATACAGTAAAGTCTAGATTTCAAAAGTCAATGTTCCCCGCCATTAAAATTATTAATTTTTGTGGTAGTGTAGATGAGCCTACTACACACCCAGACTTTCATGCTATCTGTGAATACTTTGCTGATTGGGGAGCACATATTAACATTGCTACAAACGGAAGCACTCGTACAGTGCAGTGGTGGGAACGACTAGCTGATGTACTCAAAGACACTAGTCATGCCGTTACATGGGGCATAGATGGTAGCGATGAGCTTAGTGAAGTTTATAGAGCTGGCAGTAATTTTAAAAAAGTAGAACAGAACTTTCGTGCTTTTAATGCAGCCGGCGGTAGAAGTAACTGGCAGTTTATTGTATTTGAGCATAATGAACATCAACTTGAAGATGCTAAAAAACGTGCTGTTGATGAAGGGTTTAAAAACTTTAAAACAATTATTAGTCACAGAAAAGACACCAAGGGCGGCGTTAAAAGTGCTAAAACAGAAAGCATTGACACTGCACCAGAAATACCGTATATAGATTGTAAGTACAGTAATCAAAAACGTATTTTTATTAATCACATGGGTAATGTGATACCATGTTGTCATTTAAACAGTAAGATGATGGAGTACAGTGTTACTGGAACAGTTAAAGATAATTTTGAAAAATTATTAGAAGAAAATGATTACAAGAATACAATTAACTTAAAAAATAATACTGTTGAAGAATCCATTAACAGTAGCATATGGAACGGTATTATCGAAAGTTGGGATAGTGATAATCCAATGCCCAGATGTATGCAAGTCTGTAAGCAAATGAAGCGTGACGTGTTTATTAAAGAAGAATTGTAATGTTAGAAGATCTGTATAATAATAGAACAACCACAAGAGTATATAAACAAGATCCGCTGCCGCTAGAAGACATAAATTCTATTGTAAATGCTGCTTTGAGTGCTCCTAGTAAAAATTGTATCTATCCTTATCGAATAGACGTGTATACACAGAGTGACTTTGGAAAAGCAGCCAAACAGCATTTGTATAGAAATGTATGCACTACAGAATGGAACACTGGATTAGAAGATCAACCAGTATATGACTTTGATAGGTCACAGATAAAAACTTCACAAATAAAAATGACACAGTGTTTGAATCAAATTCGTGCTCCTATTACACTTGCATTTATAGGTGAATTTGTGAGTGATAAGAGTAACGATAAAAACTTTTTTGACTTAAAAGAAAATTTTAATAAGTATACATTAAAGGAAGTACTACTGTCAGGTGACACTGAAATAGCAGCACGAGTTATACGTGATTGTATGTTAGCATGTAGTTGGGCGCAACTACGTGCACAAGAATTGGGATATGATACAAGTTTTGTTGGTATTGCAGGACAGCATGATAACGAATTAGTAAATCAGTGTGAACATATTGATATCAGTGACAATGAAAGTATTATTATTCTACTTTGCATAGGCCATGCGACTGATGATATTAATTTAACACCACGGTGTGTTGCTGAAGAATACAATTACATCAGTGATGATATTACTGAAGTTGTTTTTTATGAAAAAACACGTGAAGGGCAATGGGAAGTTCGTGGATGTCCTGTTCCTGATATAAATTACGTATAGGTATACCAATGTCATTGCACCCTAGAAATAATAACACAAATAGATTTCATTTATTTGAACAATTATTCCCAAACTTTACTGTTTCAGACAAATTGCTAGATTTTGGTGGTAATAGAGGTAATTTACTTTATTTTAGTAATGGTAAAATTACACAGCAAAATTATACTAGCGTTGATGTAAGTTTAGAAAGTATAGAACAAGGTAAGGAAGAATTTCCTGATGCAAACTTTATATACTACGATAGGTGGAGTAGTATGTATAATCATTCTGGAAATAGTAATTTAAATTTCCCTTACATATCAAAAAAACAAGATTATATTTTTAGCTTTAGTGTTTTCACGCATACAGATTATAATGAATTAACACAGACGTTAAACTGGTTTGAAGATTTTGACTACAAATCGTCTGCACATAGTTTATTAGATATAAGATGTAGAGATACTGTGAAGTGGTTTTACGAAAAAAGATGTAATGATTATGGCTATTGTGAGGATATTTTATCCTTAGTTGACAACCCTGAAGTTAATATAGTATACTTGTATGATAATCATACTGTTGTAATTAACAAAGAACAAGCACCAAAAATAAATTCAGATCATTTTCTTACATTTTATGATATTGACTGGATTAAGAAAAAGTTAAATATAAGCGTTGAGCGTCCAGTTCCTGACTTACATCCATTTATTATTAAAAAAGGTAATTAAAATATAAAAATGACTGAAGATTTAAAATGGAGTGAATATGATTTTACAAAAATTCCGTTCGATGATATCGTTCAAGTTGGACAGCGTACTCTTCTTTATAGAGACTTGTTTACTGTTAGTTGGCTTCTTGGCAGGTTTTGCAATTATCGTTGCAGCTATTGCTGGCCATACGCTCGTTCAGACAGAAAAGATCATAGACCTACGGAACTCTGTTTACGAACAATTGATGAAATAAAAAAGCAAGCACGTGATAACGGTTTTAATAGCTTTCATTTTAGCCTGTCTGGCGGTGAGCCTACTTTTCACCCTGGTTATCTGGACATTCTCAAATATTTGGCTGCTGATGTTCCTAATACTAATTATAGCAGTATTCATATGACATCAAACTGCTCCAGACCAATGAAATGGTTTGAAGAATATGTGGATTATGCAAAACCTTTTCACCGTGCAAGTATTACAGCAAGTTTACACACAGAACATTTAGATACAAAGGAGAAGATGCAGGACTTCGCAAATAAATTGATCCTGTGTCAAGAACATGATGTACAGATTACAATTAATATGGTTATGGTGCCTGAATGGTTTGAGAGGGATTGGGAAAATGCTCTCTTCTTCCACGAACAAGGAATCAATGTTACTCTTAAGCCCCAGTCTGACCCAACGGCCTCCCGTGTTGTGGATGGGTATACTGACGAAATGCTCAAAAGATTGTGGAACGGAATGCCACAAATGGCATACACGGAAGTAAAACGTAAATGGGCTGATAGACCAAAGCCTAGTTTTGAAATGCCTCCTTATACTGTTGGTGAAAATGATAAAAGTGTGCCCTGGCACTTTCAAGTAGAGTTTACTGACAGTAAGGGTAAAAAATGGTATATGGATCAAGCAGAACGCTTTAATGCATTTAACTTTAATAATTTTGAAGGCTGGATGTGCAACAGTGGATTTAGTGGTATTATTATTCGTGAGCCTGATGGCAGCATTAAACGCAGTTACAGTTGTCACGATGTTCCACTAGGTAATATTGAAACAGGATTTAAACTGTTTGACGGTCCACGTAAATGTATTACGCCAGCGTGTGTTAGTAGTGCTGATAGTAAGATACCAAAGAGAAAATTATGAGAATATTTACTTTTGGTTGTAGTTTTAGTAATTGGCTATGGCCAACTTGGCCAGATATAATTAAAAGTTCTTATACTGATATTAAAGTACAAAACTGGGCATTATATGGAACAAGTAATGTTAGTATATATCATAGACTATTGCAATGTGACTTAATTAATAATTTTACTGATAAAGATATTATAATAGTAGGTTGGACTACTTGGAGTAGGAGTCATATATTTAGAAATAATACTTGGGATAATGAAGGTAATTATTTTAACCCTTTGTCAAATATACCAATAGACGATATATGGTGTCCTGAAGATGATGTTATAAAAAATAGCTTTGCTATTATAGCTGCAAATAAATTGTTTAATATCAGCTATCAATTTGATGTACAAACAAGTTTAGATGAAAAATATCAAACATATATAAATTTAGCAAATTATTCCAACAACATAGTCACTAATAGTGATAGTGAAAAATACAAAGCTAACATAAATTTTTGTTTTGATAAATTAAAAGCACTGGATGTTTTTCCTAGCACAGGTCCTGCATTTGATTTAACTAATGATTATCATCCGGATATTAAAAAGCAAGTTGATTGGTCTATTCACATAGCCAATAATACAAAATTAAATATAAGTGACGATGTAATTGATTACTATTATAAATTACATGATATGTATGTAGCTGATCTTGTTAAAACAAATACTAAAAAATTTACTTTTGAACAAAGGAAACATTATTTCAAACAGTATTATGAATACAGGGAAATTTACTAGAATAAATATTTTTGTATTTGGATTAAAAAATGAAACAGTTATTGTATAATACAATTGATATTGATATATCAAATGATGACAGAAAACTACTCTTTCAATTATTAAACATAGCAAAACAAAAAAATAATTATACTGATTCAAATCAGAGCTATAATATAAATTCAGACGAAGTATTTTTTCAAACTTTTATTAAAAACTTTGACACTGATTATAAACATACACCGTTTTTTAAAAAACTAGAATTGTTGTTTTCCAATATACCTAATTTTGATTATTATAAAAAGACACAAATTGTAAAAATAACAGGAAGTCTTGTGCCGCATATTGATGCTAGAAGTTGTGTGTTTACTATACCATTGGAAAACACAGTACATCCTATTACTTGGTACAACGATGACGACACTGTGATGTATCAGCATTACTATAGCACACCAGTGTTAATCAACACACATGTACGTCACGGCTGTTTAGAAAACACTAATGATAGATATCTATTTCAAGTTGGTATAGATAATCAGTTTGGAGACTTTTCTAAAATAAATACACTTATCAGTGGAGCATTGAGTTGAAAAATTTTACAAGAATAGAGTTGCCTAGGTTTAATCTATATGATGAAATGAAAAATATGTTTTCAGACGGTCGTTTATATTGGTCTAGTATGAATCAAATTTGTTTAAACACTACAGAAACAGGTCCCGACGATTTTGTATATGGTACGGGTAGTTTAACAAAAGATTGGGAAAACATTACTATTACTCAAAATAAAGATGGAACCGAGAGTCAGACTGTTCCTGACAGAAATCCACAGTTAACAGAATTAGATTTTACAAGACTAGTAAGTGTCTTTAATAACACAGTATTTGAAGAAGTATACAACACATTAAAAGAAAACTTTAGTGTGGGAAGAATACGTTTAATGAAAATGCCGCCACATATATGTATGAGTTGGCACGATGATACAAGCCCACGCCTGCATTATCCCATTAAAACAAAAACTGGATGTATGATGATTATTGAAGATGAAGTTATGCATATACCTGAAAATGAATGGTGGATGACAGATACTACAAAATATCACACTGCATTAAACAGTAGTAGCGAAACAAGAATACATTTAGTTGCTGCTATACTCTAATGATTGAATTATGGCCTGTGCTCTAGTTTGATCAATATTATTTTTATAGTAAAAAATATTCTGCCAGTTATTTTCATATAACAATTCTATCTTATGTGAATATATATCAAAGTCTTTGTATACATCTGTACGATATTTTTTTAGTCTTTGAAAATAACGATGATTTGTGTCTCTACTTATAAACATCAAATCAAAACTACGTTCTCCCATGAGTTTTTGTATTTTTAACATAGCATAGTCGTCAATATCATTTTTAAAAGTATTTTTTCCATTTGTTCTATAATCTGAGAATACATAGTAACGGCTTAACAGCCTCCCACATACTGAACCAATGTCCTGTAATCCACTAATACAAACAGGCAACGATTTATTCATATCCCATACAATACCAAATACATACATTTTTTCGTATTTTAGCATATTAGCACTATAGTTTTGTGCAAGTCTGTGTGTGTCAGATTTTGTTTCATTAAACAAGTGTTCTATAGATAACATTACTTTTTTTACATCTGATCCATCTAAATCTGGATTAAATTGGCCCATGTAGATAAACGGCAGCCATTTAAAATAAATGCTTTGATCCTTGTTTTGAAATGTAAATGCTTGCGGGTATGGGCGTTCCTGAAAGATTTTACCTAGTGTTATTGATGTATCAAAAATTTTCATAGTAAGATTATAATATCCTTCAATGCTTGTTCTATAGTTGTATCAGTCTCAAGTTCTGGGTGCTCAGCAACAAAAGGATGATTCTTCCAGTACCCCCAACTAACAATATTAGATTGGCAATTGGTATTAGAATTTTTAACCTTAATATGTTGCTCTACTAGGCTTGTTTTATTCTTCCATTCTAGTTCGCATATCTGTGCTGGTGCTTTAATATGAGATAAATTGCTACTAACATTAATTATCTTAAAGTAATTGTACTGGTAAACATCTACCCATTCCTTTAAAATTTGTGCTTGGTATCCTCCAGCAGAACTGTTATTAATATAGACTTCACAGTCTTTACTAGCTTCATATGAACGCTGTCTGTCTTGGTATTTTGTTAAATCGTAACCAGTAGTTCTACTTAATCCTATAACATGGTGTCCTAGTGACTCGAGTGACTCCTTTATGTACGGACCAAAACCGTAATTGTGTCCAGTCAATGCAATTTTCAAAAAGGCAACTCCTGCTTAATCCACTGAGTATAATTCATTGTAATTTCCTCACCAATATTAATATCTCTATTGGATATCCAGCCGTTAGATCCATCCCAATCTATATTGTTATCAACACTGTGATTAACATAACTGTTGTTTTCGTTTTTGTATATATTTCCGTATATACGTACTACTAGTTCTCCTTGAGGAATAAAATCTAAAGTAAACCGCCCATCACCATGAATATTACTAGTATGTACTTGTGTTTTAAAATACCACTGCATAATCTTTATATTTCTCATAACTGCGTTGAACTAATTCAGCATGTCGATCTTTATCTAACCACCCTACTATAAACAATAACAGGCGATTATCATCGTCCTTAGTTTTCTTTACACCATGCATACTTCCATAAGATTTAAGTGCAAAACAATCTGTATCTAGTGGTACATGTGTGTTCTGGTATTCTGTAATTTCACCATAGGTGAGTTTTCCATTTATCACTTCAGGAGCACCGTTAGTTAAGTATAAACTACTGCGATCTCCACTTATAACCATTCTATATCCACACGGCTCTGTGTTTAACTGATGATCTCTAAACTCTTTAGAAATGGTATTATAGTCTTTACTTGGACCATTAAAATCAATATAGTTATCGTCTACATGCGGCTTTACGTCTCGATTAGCACGTATTAGTTTAAACAGCACAATATCTTTAAATGGAAAATGTGTTTTAACATATTCAACAAGTTCCGTATGTACTCCTGTTTTAATCGGCATAGGATCATGAAAAGGTATAGATCTATCGCGATGTGTTATATATTCTTCTCCCCAAAAATAAAAATCAGTATCAGGATTAAATTCGTCTAATACTTTTTGTTTGTGTTCAAACTTGGGTAAGTCCAAGGGCAGAAATCTTATCTCTGACGCATTCATAATCTTCTCCAAAACTTAATTGAAACGTAATACGTTCTTGTTTGTTTGTGTTGTCTACACCGTGTAGTACATCTCCCTGTGTCTGAAATAATACAGGTCCAGCTTCAAGTGTAAAACTAGCAAATTTTTCTTGTGTTGCTTTCCAGTACAAATCTGTACGTGTATTTGAAAAGTCTCCAGTCACTGGAATCATTAAACTACATTTCCTAGTACCAGTTTTCTTTAACCAATCAATGTAAAACGTACTTAATTGATCTGCGTAAGGCAATATTTTATCAGACAAAAAATTATCTTCATGTGCTGGTAAATTATAGTCACTATTTACTTTTACAAATCCTGCAGTTATGAAAGGAGTTTGAAAGTTAAATGCTTTAACAATACAATCTGGCACCGATGAAATATCAACAGGACCGTCAGAAGTTTGCTGTTTAGGTAAACTGTGCCAGCAAGTTTTATTTAATAGATTATGTAGTTCAGACATGTCTACAAAATCGCTTTTTAATCTAGTGTATCTCATTTTTTAAACCATGGCCAACCAGCTATACTATCTCTTCTTCCTGTACAGGAATTTACTTTGTGTGCTATACCAGTTTTCATTACAACACATGTATTTTTCCGTGGTGTAATACTAATAGTTTTAGGACTAAATTCAACATGAAATTGTTGTGTCATTTCTTGAAATCCTTGAGACCATTCATCAAGTGCATCGTTACGACAAGGTAGTACTAATTCTCCGTCCTGTTCATCTGACAGATAATATATGTAAACTAGATCACCATATTTTTTACAGTCTTCAGCATGCAGTGCATAAAAGTCATTACCTAAAAATCTTTTATATTGCATATTAAGTCCGCTGGTCTTTTCCAATTTTAGTTTTTTATTAAATTCAGTTAACGTTAATTCGTTTAGTCTATCGTATATAGGTTTGTAAATATCCATTGTAATTACACGATAGCTCATATCAGTATCTGCCATAAGTGGTTTAAATTCTTTATTATTAACATGTATCATATCAAAGTCTTTGTATACATATTCTCTTTCTAAATATGCTACATGCTCATCTGATAAAAAATTTTCAAATAACCAAACACTGTTTGGTACTAGTGTATTATATGTCATTAAACCAACTTAAAAATTCTGTTTTGTTTTTTATTAGTTGTAACTTTTCTTCATTTGATTGCCAGTTTTGTCTTCTAGGCAAAACGCCGTTGTTACTAAAGTTATTTAATTCTTCAAACCAAACCGTTCTTTCAATATTAAGATGCTTTTCACGTTTGTGTAATTCATCTATTCTATTTAATAAATCATCAAACCATTCTTTTTTATAATAAAACTGTGTATTGGGTTCTAATCCATTTCTGTTCTTTGCTTTATAATTAACCCATTTATTAGTCGTGTTTCCTATACCATAGCTTATAAATTGTCCAAGTACATCTTTTCTTTTTACTAATATAATAGGTTTTGTGTATACAAAATCCCAAATATACTTGCTCATTTCTTTTCCAGTATGTAATTTAAATATACAATTTTTTGGTAAAGTTGTCAATCTGTCACATGTTTCCTGATCAATGTCCTGTGTATCAAAGAAATCCGGATGAAAATATTCTCCAAGTTTATCTGGAAACATATATTGGTATTCTGGATACTGATTTGCATACCACTCAGTTACAAAACTTGACCCGCTCCTAGGAGTCCCCACTATTATTTTCATATAATAAATCACCTTTTTGATATAAATCAATGCATGTGTCGATATCTAGATTATGACTAAGCTCTATTTGAACAAACAATCTAAAACTTTTATTAGAATTTGTAACCCAGTGTTCTTTTTGTGTATTGAATAGTACAGCACCACTGTAATAAACATCTTGATTTTTAAAGCTGGCAGGCGTACCGTCATTTATAAGTGGTATACTTATAATAGTTGCTCGCCTCTTATCAACATGTGGTTCAACACTTTCCCAACTACTGTAAAAATATATACGCTCAAAGTATTCAGGATTAATAATATTTACTAAATCTTGTAATACAGTATCATTAGTGTCAATTATTAAGAAATTTAATCCACTGTGATTGTTTGCTTTTAGTAGGTGTTTATTGTCGTGATATAACTGTACTAGTTGCTCACGTTGTTTTTTTGATAAATTTAATTCTGGTATATCAAAATAATTTGTCATTTAAACAGTCGGCCCTGTTCGTAATCATATAGTATATCGTCAAATTGTTTACCATGTAGACTTGCTTGCCAAAATACTCTTGGTTTGTTTGCTTTTCCTGAAACACCGTGTGGTACCTGTGTACGCATAATCCAGGTACTATAACCATAGTCTAATTTTTCTACTATATCTTTACGTTCCTCGTCCCAGAACTCAATATTAAGTCCGTCATCATTGTATACTGGTATAGTAAGAGCAGCAAAACGTATCCTATCCCTATGTACATTTACTTCTCCATTATTTGTAAGGAATTCGTAACCTGTAAATTTTTCGCTAATTTCATTGACAATGTGATCTGGATAAATGTCTTGCAAGAACTCTGGATTAGTATAATAACAAGTTAAGTCATCACTCTGAAACATATATCCTTTATCAGATTGGTTCTGGTATCTTTCACGTAGCAGTGCACGTTGCTCATGATTCAAATCTAGTTCTGGGATATGAAAAAAGTATTTCCCCCAACGTTGCATATTGTTCTCCGTTACTTTATTACTGCAATAGCTCTAATAGGATTTTCACATACCCATTTTACTTTAAAATCTTGTGTAAAGACCGTTTTTAGTTCTTGTTCAACTTGCCAACCGTTATTACAAATTATTTTAATGTCGTCTTGTCTGAGTGTAGCACTGAACCATGCATTTTCCAAATCTGATCTTAAATGAGTCTCTGGCTCGTCTTGGAATATGTATCTTATAAAATCCCGTTGTCTATTAACTAAACTACTTAGCACAGGCATATTATGTAAGTTTTCAAAAAAACTTTTACAATCATCGTATATGTTTGTTACTTGTGGTTTAAGTAAATCAGTATTTACTAAGTTGTGATAAAACCAATGGTAATCAAACATAGTTACTAATTCTTCAACATCAAAACTGTAGCACTGATGTATTATTTCTACTGTTTGATTTTTATAAGTTATTAGTTTTGTTTTTATTTTATGCTGTTCACGATACTCTTTATGATTCATATCTGTGTTTGCGACCATGTGCAGTATATATGTTCGTATGTAATCTATACCTAGTGTGTGGTAATTATAATCAAGAGTACGTAACCAGCTGTCAGCAGTTTCACCTGGTAATGCAATAATCATTTCGCTAGTAGTTGGAATATTTTGTTTACGATACTCGTCAATAAGAGGCAACAATCTTGTATTATCAATATTGCTACGCTTTATAACTTCCAAAACTTCTGGGGTATGTGTTTGAAAACTTATTTTTAAATTTCTTTGATCAATTGGTATTTGATCAAAAATCTTTTTTAATATTACAGGTAACTGCTTACTGCCATTTTTAGCTAATCCACTATAGCTAATTTTTAGTTTATTTCCTGATATATTTTGTTGTTCTATCATGTGGTCAATTACATCTACATCTTGTTTTAATATACCAAAATTAGCATCTAAAATTTCAAGCTCATCAATATTACGATGACTGTAAATGTAATCAATTGTTTTAAATACGTCTTGTAAATCAAATTTAGTAAGTTTACTTTTTGCTTGGCCGCCCCAGTCACAAAAGGAACAACTATAAGGACATCCTCTGTTAGTTTCAAAACTAACTTTAAAAGTTTCGTCTTTATCTAATAAGTTATCAAAAACACCGTCTGTGTATGGCATTGGCATTTGTGTAAGTACACTATTGCTTCTAGGTACCTCTAACAACCATTCTGCAAATGCTATTTCACCCAATCCTTCAATACTGTGATCTAGCCAGGGACGTTGTTCATCAAAATCTAATTTTAGTTCTGGATCTTCTGGAACCTGTGGACCACCGAATACTACTATACCATCTGGACGGATACTTTTATAATATTGTGCCAGTGAATCATTGTAACTCTGATTCCAAACGTAACAAGTAAGTCCTAAAATATCTACAGTTGATAAAGTATTGTAATATTCCTCTACTGGCAGATGCTTGTATATTGGGTCTGCAAATGTGTATCGTTCTTTAATGGCAGGTATATTATTACAATAGGATATTAAGCATCCTGCTGCATATGGTAACCAATTGCTGTGCAGTATACTAATACTTCCAAGTTGGATCTTTTTTTTAAAATTCCTGTAAGTCATCTTGTCCATCTAAGCTGAACATTAATGCAATACGTGGTTTATTACTCATGTTTACAACAGCATGTGGGTACGCAATATTAAGAAAATAAGCATGGCCATCCTGTAATGTAAATGCTTCTATCCCACCGTCACGTTTGAATAAATTTACCACTTGTGACCCACCATAAATTGGGCATATGCATCTAACTGCATAACTTACATCGTAATCTACATGAAACGGAATTTGCTTTCCTGGTGCAAGTTTAGTGATACGCACTCTACTAGCGGGTGCTTTCAATTGTGTCACAATCTGTTCAAAATAACTATCTGTATACTCAGGGGTAGGAACATTATATAAGTGTTCTTCTCGTCTACGCAAACGTTCTTTAATACTAGCTTCATATGGTAGTATTTCACTGGGCGTAGTTAAATTGATCTGTTCAAAATTATCGTAAACACTTTCTACAAGTTCCATGTGATTATCACATAACATCGGATTTGCAGTACGCACGTCAACAAATTTTTCAGCTAGCTGATCAAATTCCTCACGTAGTTTTTGTAAATTTATATCTAATTTAAAATCTGCTATTGTTGGTAATTGATGCTTTTTTAACATTTGTTGTATACTCCTGCAAGACAAATACGAGCAGTATTATTTTGTCTTCTAAATTTTTTATATTCTGGGTCTGTTGTAGTTGCCAACCAAACACTGTCACTTGGTGTTAAATTTAAATCGTTGCAAATTTTTGCTTGTTTACTACTTAACTTTTGATGAACGTAATCAATGTCGTAATTATTTATTATTGTTTCTGATACATCCAAAGCATAATAATTGTAGTATTTCGCCCCAAAAGTAAGTGCATGTAATCTCTCGTCAGGGCGTCTAGTAAAATACCATCCTGTTCTTATATTACGTATACCAAAAGACTTGCTTAAACTATAAAAAACATATTCAACATTGTCAAGGATTTCTATTTTTTGTATACGTGTACTACCTACATACGCTAAGTCAAGGGCCACTGGTACATCCTTTGGCACTGTTCGAAAATTACCATCTATAGAACTAGGAACACTTACATACTTTATTGCATCACTGTAAAGGTTTCCAGTAGGTGTAATCCATTGATAATCACCATCGTCCATATATATTGATTTTATTTCTTGCGCTGTCCACCAGTTTAATCCTTCAGTAATGCCATTAGTTGGATAAACATAAAAGTCTGTTAAATCTATAACAGGTTTCAGCCATTCAATAATACTAGTTTTATATCTTTTAACACTGTCATAATCTGGAGCAACACTGTTGATAGTCTGTCTTACTTCAGGTAATACCGATGTTCTAACTGCTAGGCTTTGATTTAGTAATAATTTTTTCAATAATCACTCCTGCTATATCGTATTTGTGTAACCGTGCTGCACTAGGATGTAAGTGATGTTCTTGGTGCCAGCCTTCGCCTGGTGCAATTAAATTGAGCAGTAAGATATTTTCTGGCTGTCCATGACGATGTGCAAAGTAGTTGAGAACACCAAAACCAATCCAAGACAAAACAAAAGGTATTACTACAAAAGACACAAACGTTTCTAAACTAAATGTTAACATGATTAATGCATACACTAAATGTATATATTTTCCATACTTGTGATAAAATACAACTCTGGAATTTTTAATTAAATCTGTAATATATTTTTTTGGTATATAGTCTACAGTCCAACGACTTGTCAATACATTCCATGCACCTTTGTATACAGGACTATGTGGATCATGTTCTGTATCACTTTTGGCATGATGCATACGATGCACAGCAGCCCATGTTAATACACTGCGTCCGCCGCATATCTGTCCAAAAAATAGCATCAGATGTTCAAGTATTGGTGTTGTTTGAAATGTACGATGCGTGAAATAGCGATGATATCCTATACTGATACCTAACAAAGCTGAAATGTAGTAAAATATATATCCAGATAGAATCATACTGCCATTGGTGCCTTAATACTGTCCATTGGATCATATCCAATTAATTTATAATCACTAGTTTTTGTATCTAGCAACTCTGTTAAACTTCCAAATGCAGGCATTAATAGATGTGGAAGCGCACGTTCATCACGTGTCAGTTGTTCTTGTACCTGCTCTAAGTGATTCATATAAATGTGACAGTCGCCACCAGTCCATACAAACTCACCCACCTTTAATTCACAAATCTGCGCCAGCATGTGTGTTAGTAGGCTATAACTGGCAATATTAAATGGTACACCTAAGAACATGTCTGCGCTTCTCTGATAGAGCTGACAGCTCAGTTTGCCATTGGCTACTCTAAACTGTGCAAGCGTGTGACAGGGCGGCAGTGCCATCTCTTTGATTTGTAATGGATTCCACGCACTTAATATAATACGTCTACTGTCTGGATTAGTTTTAATTTCACTAATAATATTAGAGATTTGATCACACTTTGGATGCTCACCATTAAAGTTACGCCATTGTGATCCATACACTGGTCCTAGATGCTTAGTTAAATCATTGTTGATATATCCTAGTGCAACACCTTGTGCATCAGCATTAGCAGTCCAGATAGTTTTTTTGTCTACTAGTTCTGCACGAGATTTTTCAAATGTAATTTCAGCAAGCCTACGTTCATCAGTGCTACCTTCCAAGAACCATAATAGTTCTCCAACAACACTTTTCCATGCTAGTTTTTTAGTAGTAACTGCAGGAAATCCATCCTGTAGATCAAAACGCATCTGATAACCAAATACACTCTTGGTGCCTACGCCAGTACGATCGCTAACTTCTTCTCCATTATCGAAAATATGCTGTAGTGCATTTAAATACTGTTTCATTTTACAATTTTACTCCAGTGATATTCACCCTCTTTAGGAGTGTTACCAATATATTCTTCACCTGTTTCTCTATCAATTAGTTTCCACTTCATAGGCGCAAGTGTTTTTACTATTAGTTCAACAGGTTCGTCTAGCTCATATACTTGTACGCCGTCCTGTAATTTTCTAAACTTAGTCAAGTTTACCATCCTCTCGCATTTGTGCTCTAATTTTTGTAGCACTAATATTATGTATCTCTTCGCCTAAGTCGTGTTCAGTAAATGTATAACCTACACCTCTACCATAACTGATATCTACTATATTGGGTACATGAATAACAACATATTCACGCCCTTCTTTGTACCCGTGTTCTTTTAATGCACGGCTTATTTGTGTCAAAACTTGTGGAAAATTAAATGGATTATCGTCTTGTCCTGGAACCCTTTCATTAGCTTCAGAATCTGAAGGAACATCACGCACCATAATACACACCTGTCCGACATCTGCCAATGCTTTTTTAAACAGTGCAGTATGCCCATCGTGCCATGGCTGCCAACGTCCTAGCATTTGTGCTGTGGGGGTTTTAAAATTAAACATTATTTCTTTCCATCCATGTTCTAACTACTTGTACTAATACCTCATGTGTATCATTAAACCATTTTGCTACATGATAATCACAACTTGGAGGATCAACAAACATTTTATTTGTATCTTCAAAACGTCCTTCTTGAATAGTATCCATCCAAACTGTAAAATCTGGATTATACTCATCACGTGCTTTCTGAGTAGGAGCAACAAAGTCTGCTACTGCAATTTTACCTGAACGTACAACACCATCTGCTAGATAGCGCATACGCAGTGCCTGACGCATACGTCCTTCTGGAGTAAAGTCCCAATCATGATAGTGCTCGCGAATTTCGTCTGCATTTAAATGAACGCCGCCAAGCAGGTCTGCTAGCGGCTTTGCAAGAGTTGTTTTTCCACTGCCAGGCAGTCCAAAAATTAATATCTTCAAGTTTGTCTCCATTTATCAACGTATACATCGCCTTCACGTTGACTACTGTATAGTTCATATGTAAGCTCAATTAAGGTACGAGGCAAAAATGTATCACATCTATATGAACCTTTAATGCGACTTAACCAAATTTCATCAATAATAGGAAGTAATCCTTCAACAAGTCTAGCACCACCAATTACCCAAACATCTTGTAATTTGTTCATGTTTACAAGTTCTGTTTTAGCGGTATTGAATCTTACAAAGTGATATCCACCACCGTTGTAATCATCTTCACTACTTGTCACAACAATGTTGTTTCTGTTTGGAAGCGGCTTGTTGGGTAAACTGTCCCAAGTTGCCTTACCCATTGCTACAACACCGCCTACTGTATTTTCTTTAAACCATTTTAAATCTGCTGGATTATGAGGCCAAGGCAAGTCGCCATCTTTACCAATACCCCAGTTATCATCACATGCTAAAATTGCTCTAATCATCTGACTCGTTTTTGTTTAAAAGTTGATTTACTTGTGCTGTTACATCTTGTTCGATATGATCATAATCTAATTCAATATGCATATCAACAATATCGCCTGCAACACCGCTTGTAATTAAAAATTCTTCAATACTGGACACTTTATTAATTTCATCTCTGGTAAATTTAATTTTATTACCATCTGTTAGTGTTAGTGTGATGAAACCAACGAAGTGGATAGGAATACTCTCCACATCCACCTCGTCCATTATTTTTGTAAAATTACGATCTCTCTTATGAATTGCCATTAAGTTTCAACCGTAGCTTTCTTAGTAGTTTTTTTAGTTGTCCGCCTAGCTTTAGGCTTCAAACTAGGATCTAACGTATACGCTTCTTCACGTAATCGTGTTACCTCTGATTCAAACTGTGCTGCTTGCTCTAGTAAACCTTTTGCAAGTGCAGCGTCATCAAGTACTCCAGGCTCTGTGGCTGGTGCACTGGGTGCAGTTTGTGCAGTACTTTGTGCTCTTGGAGCACTATCAGTGTCATCTACAAGTGCATTTTCAATTTGCTCTTGTGTCTGACCTGCTTTCTGCATTTCAATAATTCTATTCATTTTGTCCAAACGTAAACTGTTGTTTGCGTCTGGTGTTAATAGAATTTGATTTGTAGGGAATTTGCGTAAACGCCCAGTAGCATTTAACCAAGTCAAAACCATCTGTCCATCTGTGAAACGTTCTCTAGCAAGAACATTATATAGATCTCCAGTCTGTTGTGCTGGCTCTCCTTCTACAATACGCATCATATCTTGATGTTGCATATCTGGAAGACTATCCGTTTCTACAATGAGACAATTGTCAGGCTCAATAACCTCACCTTTCTCATTGTAGATTTCACGGAATACTACTACACATCTACGGCCGGTGTTAATAACTTGACCTACGTGTTTTAGCATATCTTTCTCCTTTTGCCTTATGTGGCTGGTGCTTCAGCTGCGGGTGCCGCTGCTTCTGCTTCTTTTTGTTGATCCGCAACATGTTGAACAAATGCTGCAACTTTATCAAAAACTTGTCCAACTTGACCAGCTTCTGCTGCTTTAAATGCTCCACGCTGTACTGCTAGATCAATAACGTTTGCAACCGCTGCTAGATCATTTACGCTTAGTGATGGTGCTTCAGCTTGTTCAGGTGCTGGTGC
>Ga0255754_10001502_pt1 | contig 18030 bp, 14 predicted proteins | sample 101ome_22_FD_179954 | JGI IMG/M metagenome (GOLD analysis project Ga0255754, IMG submission 179954) | Coastal salt marsh microbial communities from the Groves Creek Marsh, Skidaway Island, Georgia - 101412BT metaG (version 2) | ecosystem: Environmental > Aquatic > Marine > Intertidal zone >... | reverse complement strand
AATAATATATGACAGCCCACGCCCTGAGCGGCGTTTACATTTATATAGGAGAGTAAAATGGCAGATCGCAATAAATTTGAAGAAATGCTTGAGCGTCTCATCAATGAAGATAGAGAAGGCGCCGAAGAGCTATTCCACGAGATTGTGGTAGAAAAATCAAGAGACATTTATGAGTCACTACTAGAAGACGAAGCAGAAGTTGAAGAAACAACTGACGAAGAAGTTGATGAAGCATCTGATGAAGAAGTTGATGAATCTTCAGAAGAAGAAGTTGATGAAGCAAGTGACGAAGAAGTAGACGAAGCATCCGATGAAGAAGTGGAAGAAGACTTTGATCTAGGTGAATTTGAAGTTGAAGCCGATGATGAACCAGAAATGGACATGGACATGGGTGACGACGAAGGTGAAGAAGGCGACGAAGAAGAAGGCGACATGGAAGACCGTGTTGAAGACCTAGAAGATGCGCTAGAAGACCTAAAAGCAGAATTTGAAAAAATGATGGCTGGCGACGAAGGCGACGAAGGCGACGAAGGCGATGATGACATGGGTGGCGATGCTGCTGATGACATGATGGGTGACGTTGAGCCAGAAGAAGCATATGCATTTGAATCAGACGACGAAGAAGTCGAAGAAGCATCAGACGAAGAAGTCGAAGAAGCATCAGACGAAGAAGTCGAAGAGTCAAAGCAGCCAAAAAGCGCAGGCGAACAAATGCGTGAATATGTAGAAAAAGTATCAGCAACAATGGGCGACAATGGCGCAAACGCTAAATCACCAGTTGCAGGTGCTAACAATATGGGCGGAACCGCAGCAAACATTGCAAAAGGTGGTGAAGCCGATACAGGCGGAACAGGTGCTGGAGCAGCAAAAGAAGACAGCGCAGGTAACGTCAACGTACCAGGCGGCAAAGCAGCCAAAAGCCTAAAAGGTCAACCAGGCCATGGCGCAGAGAAAAAAGGCAAGCCTGAGACTGCTGATAACAAGAAGTCTACACTAGGCTCTTAAGCAGTATAATATAAGGAAGTTTGAATGAGAAACTTACGAGAGCATTTGACATTCGACCAAGCCAAAATGGTGGTTGAAAACGCTAACGAAGGCAAAGATCTTTTTATGAAAGGTATTTGCATTCAAGGCGGAGTACGCAACGCTAACCAGCGAGTGTATCCTGTAAATGAAATTGGCAGGGCTGTCAAAACTCTCAATGATCAGATAAGCGGAGGTTACAGTGTTCTCGGCGAAGTAGATCATCCAGAAGGCCTTAACATTAACCTAGACCGTGTATCACACATGATTACAGAAATGTGGATGGATGATGCAAATGGTTACGGAAAACTTAAAATTTTACCAACCCCTATGGGACAACTAGTTAGCACCATGATACAAAGTGGTGTTAAACTAGGTGTTTCATCTAGGGGCTCTGGTAATGTTAGTGAAGACGGTAGTAATACTGTATCAGATTTTGAAATAATCACCGTGGACGTTGTGGCACAGCCAAGCGCCCCTGGTGCATATCCAACACCAATCTATGAGCATCTAATGAATGCTCGCGGAGGATATAAGGCTTACGAACTAGCTCAGGCAACCAAACATGATCCAAAGGCACAAAAGTATCTAAAAGAGTCGTTGATTAATATAATCAACAAACTCCAGTAAACTAGGAGAAAGTAATGATAGATGCACTGAAAACACTCTTTGAAAATGATGTAGTTTCCGAAGAAATCAGGGCACAAATTGAAGAGGCTTGGGAAGCAAAAGTTCGTGAGAATAAGCAATCTGTAACAGCAGAACTCCGCGAAGAATTTGCAGCAAAGTACGAGCATGACAAAGAAACAATGGTAGAAGCCATTGATTCTATGCTATCTGAGCGTCTAGAAGCAGAGATTAATGAATTTGCAGAAGACCGTGCGCAATTAGCAGAGGCGAAAGCCAAATATGCTATTGCAATGCGTGAAAATTCAACTCTACTAAAAGGTTTCGTTGTAGAACAACTACAAAAAGAAATCAAAGAACTACATGCAGATAAGCAAGCAATGGCTGAAAACTATGCCAAACTTGAAGAATTTGTAGTAGATGCCCTATCAAATGAAATTGCTGAATTCTACGAAGACAAAAAAGACTTAGCCGAAACAAAAGTACGTCTAGTACGTGAGGCAAAAAGTCACTTCGAAAAAGTTAAGAAAAACTTTATCGAAAGAAGTGCAACAGCAGTATCTGAAATGGTTGGTAAACAACTTAAGAGTGAAATTTCATCACTCAAAGAAGATATTGACTCAGCACGTAGAAACGACTTTGGTCGTAAGATCTTCGAAGCATTTGCAGCAGAATATGGTACTTCATATCTAAATGAAAAATCAGAAACTGCTAAACTAATGAAAGTACTTGATGCAAAAGACAAGCAACTTTCAGAAGCAAAAGCATTTGCAGCGAAAGCAAAGCAAATTGCAGAATCAGTTAACGTTGAAAAGCAACGTTTGATTGAATCAGCAGAGCGCACAAAAATTATGAACGAGTTGGTTTCGCCACTAAGCAAAGATCAACGCGAGATTATGACAGACTTACTGGAATCAGTCCAAACTGCACGTTTACGTGCATCTTTTGACAAGTACCTACCGGCAGTTATCGACGGTAATACTCCAGCGAAGAAGAAGGCGGTCCTATCAGAGGCAAAAGAAGTAACAGGCAACAGAGAACAAACTAACGTTAGTAGTAAGGCTGACGATGGTGTCGTAGTAGACATTCGTCGATTAGCTGGATTAAATTAAGGAGATTATAATGTCAGAACTACTAGAAAGTCGCTGGCAGGATACAAAAAGCGCACTACTTGAAGGCCTTGGAGGCAACAAGAAGTCAGTGATGGCTGCTACTCTAGAAAATACACGCAAGTATTTGTCTGAGACTGCCGCTGCTGGAGCAACATCCGCCGGTAACATTGCAACCCTAAATCGTGTGATCCTTCCAGTGATCAGACGTGTCATGCCAACAGTCATTGCAAATGAACTTGTTGGTGTTCAGCCTATGACTGGTCCAGTTGGTCAGATCCATACACTAAGAGTACGTTACTCTGATACTGTTGGTTCTGGTGCATCTGGTGCGTCAGCAGGCGAAGAGGCACTAAGCCCATTCAAAATTGCTGAAGCATATTCAGGTAATGCCACAAGTGGCAAAGCCGATGCAACAGCAGCACTAGAAGGTGCAGCTGGTAACCAACTAAGCATCCAGATCCTCAAGCAAACTGTTGAAGCAAAGTCAAGAAAGCTCTCAGCAAAATGGACATTTGAGGCAGCTCAGGACGCTCAGTCACAGCATGGCATCGACGTTGAAGCAGAAATTATGGCAGCACTTGCTCAAGAAATTACTGCTGAAATCGACCAAGAGATCCTAGCATCTCTAGCAACACTTGCAGGCACTGGTACAGATACATTTGACCAGGCAGCAGTTAGCGGTACAGCAACATTCGTTGGCGACGAGCATGCAGCACTTGCAGTTCTAGTTAACCGTGCAGCAAACCGTATTGCACAGCGCACACGTCGCGGTGCAGGTAACTGGGCAGTTGTTTCCCCAGCAATCCTAACTGTTCTACAGTCTGCAACAACTTCAGCATTTGCACGTACAACTGAAGGCACATTTGAAGCACCAACAAACACAAAAATGGTTGGTACTTTGAACAATGCTATGAAAGTATATGTTAACACATATGCAGCAGACGACGATGTACTTGTTGGTTACAAAGGTTCTAGCGAATCAGACGCAGCAGCGTTCTACTGCCCATACATTCCATTGATGAGCAGCGGCGTTGTTCTAGATCCAACAACATTCGAACCAACCGTTTCATTCATGACACGTTATGGTTATGTTGAGCTATCTAACACTGCTTCATCGCTAGGTAACGCAGCAGACTACCTAGAAAAGGTAGAAGTTACTTCTGCAAACCTATCATTTGCATAAGTTTAAACTTATCAAAACAGAAAAAGGGCACTTCGGTGCCCTTTTTTATTGACAGAGGTTGACAAACGAAACTCTATGAAGTATAATAATACTTTATGAAAGTAAAAATCTTAATTTTAACAACAATTTTCTTTATTAATGGTTGTAGCGGATCTGATTCATCTACAGGAGTTATTACTACCGGATTAGAATCACGTTATAAACTAGTTTACATGTTTAACGCAAATAGATACGAAGGACATGTTATGCGTTGGCCATCAACAACTATTAAACTGCATGATTTTCCAGATATAAAATATACCAGCGATGCTATCGATGCTTGGAGTTTTAATTTTCAGTTTGAAAAAGGATCTGGAGATATAGAATGGGGAGGCTGGGCAACTGATATGCCAAATTATTGTGGGAAAGCACAATGGCGAATCTCAAAAGACAGCGAAGGATACTTAATTAAAAGTTGTTTAATCCGATTAAATGGTGCATGCCGCACATTAAGCAACACAATGATACACGAGTTCGGTCATTGTCTTGGAGTTTTTAATCACACTGCTAATGGCTCAGTAATGGATCCTGTGTCAGCATACTCTCCAGTAATTTCTAGTGATATAAAAACTATGATTAAAACTTTATATGAACTGCCTAGGGATATGCAACTTACAGAATCAGGCGAAGCCGCTTTTAAAAAAGATATTTTTATTCCTGAAAAAGATGAAATTTTTTAAAATAAATGGTTGACATTTGTTTTGTTTGTGTTATATTAATAATATAACAAGACGTTGTTATATGGGTTGGCGCTAATAATTTCCACTCTAGAGGAGATAAGCGCACTTGGTTAGGGGTAGTGCCCGGCATGTACTTTGGAGACAAAGAGTATGCTAACTGCGATACTAAGCAGAACTGAGGTTCTAGTCGATATTGTCAGAAAGGTATCTGGACGGCTAGTTGGAGGTAAACCCAAGTCCTTCACCCACCCTTAATTTAAAAGCTCGCCATTGTGCGAGCTTTTTCTTTTTCTGATAAATACTTGTGTCGGATAGTGTGCCGCAAGGCGGACTTATGCTGTCCCAACAGCGTAGCGGCTAGAACCCGCATCGGACTTCTAATAAGGAGAAAACAAATGGGAAGACCAATAAGCGAAGACAAAATTGGATACGGCGAAGGACGTATCGCAGTAACACGCCACTTTTTCACAGGCGCTTCAGAAGCAACAACAGCAGCACACATTGTAAGACAAGCAGGTAACGGCAAGTACGTTGTCCGCTTAGATTCAAATGCTGGCGATCCAAGTGCAGACGAAGTACTAACACTTGCTAACAAAGTTGGCACAGGTGGTGGTGAAGCACTAGTAGCAGGAGAATTTACAATTGATGCTATCGGTAGTGACTCAACAACATATCAAGTTACAAAACTACGTAACAGAACTGTGCAAGTTGAAGGCGGTGGAACTGAAAAGAACTGCATTTACAACATTGGTTATGATGCAAGTGCTAGAGAAAATTCTGGTATGCCAAACACAACATTAAGTGTTGCATTACCACGTCAATCATAATAAGGTATACGTATGTCAAAGTATCTTAGAGTAGATGGTGGAGATTATAAGATTACCGTTCAAAACGGTGGTACAATTACTCTTGACACCGGCTTCGATGAAGGTACTGTTGTTATTACCGGAGATTTAACTGTACAAGGTGAAACCACTACAGTTAATACTACTAACATGACTGTTGAGGATAATATTATTGTTCTCAACCAAGGCGAAGCAGGGGCTGGGATTACTGATCCCAGTTCCTCGTCCGGTATACAAATTGATAGAGGTAGTTTACTTGATGCATTTTTTGTATATGATGATAGTTTAACTGATTCTATTAACGGCAACGGACTTTTTGCATTTCGTTTGTCAGGTGGATCAGTTAGCGGTATAAGAACTAACCATATTAGCACAGCAGGCAGCGATTTACATTTAATAAACGCAGGCTCTGGTGTTATTACAGTCAGCGGAACTGTTGATTATGAAAATCAAGTTACAGACGACGACGATATTACTAATAAAAAATATGTAGACGATGCTATTAGTACAGCGTTTGCTACAGTTTTCTTAAAACAGATCGGTGATGGTGTTATATCACCATCGAGTATTGTTGTTGCAGATAGCGAACCATCGCCAGATGGTAGTGGTGCTGCTCATAGTAATATAACATTTACAATAGATGGAAATGTAATTTCTCAAGTTTATCGAGATCGTTGGGAATTTGAAGAACTAAGAATCGAAGGTACTAAGATAGAAACTATTTCTAGTAACGAAGATTTAATTTTAAGTGCGCCTGGAACAGGATCTGTTAGAATAAACGACATGGTACATATTAATAGTGTACCAACATTAGATGATCCTTCTACAGAAGCAACTACTCCACTAAATGGAGTAAAACTTTATGTTTCAAATCAAGATGCAGGCAAAACAGGAATTTATTTCGTAAACGCTGAAGAAACAAGAGATGAATTAGTAAGTAAAAACAGAGCACTCCTATTTGGAATGCTATTTTAAGGAATAAAAATGTCAATAGTAAACGCACAATTAACAAGCACACAATTGGATGTATTAACTGTTCCTGCTGGTAAAACTTATGCTATTACAAATATACTTGTTTGCAACCAAGACGGGACAGACGATGCAAGTTTTGACTTGCATTTTATTCCGAGTGGTGATCCGTTAAACAACGCAATAACAAGAGTTGTAAATAATTTAACATTACCTGCAGGCGAAACATTTACATTTGATAGTGAAAGAATAGTTTTAGATGAAGGTGATACAGTAAGTTTTGTTGCTGAGCCAAACATAGGCGCAGGTTTAACAGATCTATCAGCAACAATTAGTTATTTGGAAGTATAATGAGATTACTGAAAGCGCAAAATACTAATTTACGCAACATTTATGGAAAAGGCGTAAAATATGATACAGAAGATTTAGTTACTGTAGATAGTACGAACAGTATGATAGTACCAAAAGGTGCTGATGCTGATCAGCCTGCTACTCCTATAAACGGTATGTTGCGCTATAACACCACAGATGATCAATTTGAAGCATATCAAAATGGTGCTTGGAGAGAGATACGCTTCAAAGAACCAAACCAAGATCCGGGAATTGTATGGCAAAACCTCGGAGTAGGTGATGCAACCGAAACAGTGTTTGGAGAACTAAACAGTGGTGACACAGATTTTCCAGTACCTGATGCTGCTGAAAACATTATAGTTCTTATTGAGAACGTTGTACAAATACCTACAACAAACTACGAAATACGTCAAACAGCAGCAGTTGACATTACAGGTCCTAATACACCGTACACAGAAGTTGACACCGGTTGGTGGATTGAATTTACTAGTGCTGTTCCGTTAGGCAAACCTGTAACCGTAATTCACAATCTAGACAAATAAATACAGTATCGGGAGATACTGAATGCCAGAAGTACAAAACGGCCGTATAGGCGGCGGCGTCTTAAAAGATAATCTTGAACTGTACCAAGGAGGACTTGGGAAAGATTACCTTAATTTTAAAAATACATCAACAGATACTGCACTATTGCATCTTGATGCTGTTAATAGTCGTATTGGTATCAATAACGAATCTCCTACAGATGTTTTATACATACCAAATGAATTTGGTTCAGTTGGTTTTGAAACCAACTATGCAAACATAGATGACATTACAATTCAAAATAGTGAAATAAACAGCAATGCTGGAGACTTACGTATATGGGCGCAGTCTTCAAAGATTGTGGCTACGGCTATTGCAACTGATGATATTAAAATTGACTACAATACTATCAGTACTACAACACTAAACACTAACTTAGAAATTAGACCAGACGGTACCGGTGAAGTAAACATTTATAATGCGATGAACGTTACCGGATCATTACATGCAACAGGCGACTTAACCATTGGAGGAAACATTATACTTGGTGATAGTCCTACAGATTCTATTACTTTCGATTCGGAACTAGCAAGTGATATTATTCCAAGTACAAACACTACACACGATATAGGAAACGTTACAAAACGCTGGTTAGGACTTTATACAAATTTAGTAAACGGAAAAATTGTTGATGTTGGATCTGTTACATTAAGTGATACAAGTTTAGCATTAAGGCAAGGAAATATATTTTATGTTAGTGTTGAAGGCGATGATACAAATGTTGGTGACCACCAACACGGCGCATTTGCAACAGTAGAAAGAGCTCTTGCAGCAGCAGATAGTTCTAGTTCTGGACCAGTTACAATACATATATTTCCTGGGACATATGAAGAAGCATGTCCATTAGTTGTTCCACCGCATGTTTCGATCCGCGGAGAAGATTTAAGAAACACTATTATTAAGCCAGATACTTCAAGCCAAAGCGAAGATATTTTTCATTTACAAGAAGATACAACAATTGAAGATATTACTATAAAAGATTTTTACTACGACAATTTAAACAACACAGGATATGCTTTTCGTTTTACACCAGGCGGAACTGTAAATACACGTTCTCCTTATGTTAGAAACGTAACTGTAATAACAAAAGGTTCAACAGCAGGAACTAACCCTGATGATCCTAGAGGTTTTGCAGACGGTGATGCAGGAAAAGGTGCTTGGATTGACGGTAGCGAATTAGATCCACAAGCAAGTAACGAAGCAAGTATGCTTTTTCATAGTTGCACATTTATAACCCCAGGCGTTGATTGTATTACAATGACAAATGGTGTAAGAGTTGAATGGCTTAACTGTTTTACATATTATGCTAATAGAAGTTTATATGCTACACAAGGTTTAACAGGATTTGAGCTTCCAGATAGTACTTTAAGATACGGTGCAGAAATACGTGCAATCGGCTCAGCAAGTATATATGGTAATTATGGTGCAGTAGCCGATGGCGCAAATACTTTAATGTATTTAATTAACCATAACATGGCATATATAGGAACAGCCCAGAATTCTGAAAATGATCCAACTCTTGTTATACAAGAAAATGAAGCAATAGAAATAAACAGTGGAAAAATTTATTATGCTACAACTGATCATAGAGGAAATTTTAGAGTTGGAGATTCTTTTTGGGTAGACTTTGAAACTGGGCAAACAAGTTTTGATGCAGGAGATGTAACCTTTGCTGGGCTAAGTTCTATTACTACAGGCGACGAAATTAATTTTACATATATTGACGGTGAAAGAATTGATACTGGAAATATTAGAATTAGCGGAAATACTATAACAACTATTGATGGAGAATTAGTTTTATCCCCTGCAACAGGAGTATTAAACCTAGACACTAATCCTTCATTAATACTACCTAACGGTGATGATTTACATAGAACTGAACAAACGGCTGATATAAGATATAATACTGACAGTAATTTATTTGAAGGTTACGGTAATGGTGGAAATGTACATTTTGGCGGCGTTTACTCCGACGACAGACAAACATACATGAAAGCAAACTATACTACCGGAGCAATTACATTTGCTGTTGCCGGATCGTATGTTGGACAGGTAAATGATTACGGTATTGAAATACACGGATTAAGTGACGGCGATATTCTTGTAGATAATAATTTAATTACTACTACGTTATCAAATTCAGATTTAGAATTAAGACGTGACGGCACTGGCCTTTTAATTGTTGATGATTTACATTTTGAAGATGCTAACATACTAAGCAGTCAAACTGACGCTGTTTTGTCAGTTTCAGGAACAGCAACAGGCTACATCAAATTTGATTACACATCTGGATTAGTAATACCATATGGAACAGACGCCCAAAAACCAATTTCTCCAGAAATAGGAACAACACGTTGGAATACAACCGATGAAGTGCTTGAAATTTGGGACGGAACTTCGTTTGTATCAGCAGCAGGTTCTGGAGCCTCTGTTGACGAATCAGTGATTAACGAATTACTCGATCTTTACACCCTTGTTCTGGGTTAATCTTAAAAAACGATAAATAATATTAATGCAAGAGCGACCAACTATCTTGCAGGTCCAAACTGTGGTTAACCAGCAAAGAGCCGAAAGGCTGAGAATTTGGCTAGAGGGACAGGATCCCCGTATTGAGGAGAAGAGATGGCTATTGGTCGTATATCCGGTCCGCTCTTAAAACAGAACCTCCTACGTGAGGGGGTAAATCTGGCTTTTGAGACTGACCTTCTATATTTGGATGTTATAAACAGTCGTATCGGTATTAAAACGGGTACACCTCAATACGATTTAGACGTTAACGGAACACTCAGAGCACCTGGCGCAGAAATTTCTAATTATGCACAAATTGGTGACATTAGAATAACAAGTAACCTTATTACTTCACTGTCTAGTCCTATCAACTTAGGTACAGCAGACACAGTCGTCTATCAAAGTGCATTAGAAGTTGACTCTTTGAGATTTACAAGTAATGTAATATCTTCAACAGTATCAAACGAAAATATAGAATTAAGCCCAAATGGCACAGGATCTGTTGAAATATTTGCAGATACAAATGTCTATGGTAATATTGTAGCAACAGGAAGTGTTACAGCAGAAGGCGATATTATTATTGGTGATGCTGATACAGATGATGTTGTTTTTAATGCAGAAGTTGCTTCTGATATTATACCAGATATAGATTCAACATACAGTTTAGGTAGCGATCCAGGAACAGGCGGCAAACAATGGGCAGATGTTTGGGTTGACAGTTTATATGCAGGAACAGTTACTACATCAAGTTTAACTGTTGCAGGAGTTGATTTAGCATTACGCCAAGGGAACATTTATTATGTTGCTGAAAACGGCGACGATACATACTCGGGCGATCACCCTAACGATCCATTTGCTACTGTTGAACAAGCATTGAGCTCAGCAGTAAATGGAGATACTGTACACATTTATCCTGGAGTTTACACAGAAAACTTTCCACTAACTGTCCCGGCAGGTGTTACAGTCAAAGGACACAGTTTACGAGGAGTAAAAATTGTACCTAGCGGCGGCACAAATACAAACACAGCATTTTTATTAAACGGACAATGTACAGTAGAAGATTTAACTATTGCAGATTTTTATGCTCCAGGATATGCATTTGAATTAGCAAATAATTTTACAGTTTCATCTCGATCTCCTTATATTAGAAACGTATCTGTTATTACTTCAGGTAGCGTAACAAGTGCAAGCGATCCAAGAGGTTTTGCCGCAGGAGATGCTGGCGGCGGCGCATATATTGATGGTGAGCAAGCAGATCCAGCCAGCATAGAAGCAGGGTGTTTATTTCATTCAGTAACATTTATTACTCCTGGTGTAGATGCATTAACTGTAACTAATGGTGCTAGAATTGAATGGTTAAACTCTTTTACATATTATGCTAACAAAGGCTTATACGCAGTTGATGGAGTTAATGGATTAAAAGGAACTGGGCAAACTGCTATTAGAGTTGACGGTCTATCAGGAGTTTTTAGTGCAGGTCAAACATTTACGTATTATGATACAGATGGTGTAACTGTACTTGCAACTGGTACGATTGATAGCAAAGACAGTGACGGAAAATTTTATATCACCGGCAATTTAACAGGGCTTGAAGAAGCCGCAGATCGTTCCGGAAAAGAAGTAACAAGATATCAAAACCCTGTAACAGATACAGGCATTAAAAAATACGGAACAAGTAGTTTACAATTGGACGGTGTTGAAGATTATTTAGGAATATCTTCAAATGACGATTTTGGGTTTGGAACAGGTGATTTTACTATCGAAGGATGGTTTTATTTTGATAGTGTTGCCGGAACACAAGGTTTATTAGATTTTAGAGCTGGTGCCGATGTTGATGTTGGATTATATTTAAATTTAAATGCAGGAAATCCAGAAGTTTACATAGACGGCACAACAGTTCTTGCAAGTCCTACAACTCTTAGCACAGGTACTTGGTATCATATTGCTGTATCACGAAGTGGAACAGATCTTAGACTTTATGTAGACGGTGTTATAAAAGATAGTGCAACAGATTCAACTGATTTAGGATCTGCAAAGCCTCTTATTATTGGTAGTAAATGGAGTGGATCTGCAGAATACTATGACGGTAATATAGATGAAATAAGAATTGTAAAAGGATCTGCAAAATATACAATAGCGTTTGTTCCACCTAGTGGAGAACTTGTAAGCGATACAAGTACTGTACTACTTTTACATTTTAATAATGCAGCAGATAGTTCGATAGTAATTGAAGATGATACTACAGTATCACAAGACTTAAGATTTAGTAGCGGCGCAACAGCAGATTTTGTAACGCTAAAAGACACTACAGATTTCGGCGGTGAAATTCGTTCAATTGCTAGTGCTTGTATATATGGTAACTACGGAGCATATGGTGACGGCAACGGCGTACTAATGTATCTTATTTCGCAAAACTTTGCGTATATTGGAACTGGAAAACTTGATGATAATGATGTAACAAATGTTATTCAAGCAAATGAAGCAGTAGAAGTTAATGGCGCAAAAGTTAGATATAGCTCAGTTGACCACAAAGGTGATTTTAGAGTTGGTGATTTATTTTATGTTAACCAAGAAGACGGAACTGTAGATTTTACAAGTACATCAGTTGCTATTGATACATCAGATGGTATTACAATAACAACAGGTAGTGATACAGTTACAATAACTGGTGAAAAAATCGATATTGGTAACTTTAGAATTAGTGGAAACACTATTGAAAGTCTAAGCGGTGACATTAACTTAGACGCAGATAGTGGACTTATTAGAATTGCGTCAGACGGAAGTTTACAATTACCAAAAGGAGATACTGCAAGTCGTCCAACACCTGCAACGGGTATGATTCGTTATAACACTGATACTAACTTATTTGAAGGTTATGATGGAAATTGGATTGCATTAAATGGTGTTTACGATTTAGATTTAGATTCCAAAGTTACAGCAGAATTAACCCCTGGAGCAAATGATGGTGTAATACGTTTTTACACTAATGGAGATTTGCAGGCTACTATAGATAATCAAAAGCTCGAATTAGGAGTAATAGAAGTTGACGATATTAGTATTAACGGAAACGTTATTGAAACAATAACAACTAATACTGACTTACAACTAAGTGCTAATGGAACCGGTAGTGTTCTTATAGATGAAATAGCAATCAAGGACAGTAGTATAATAAATACGACTAGCGGTGGAGTTTTAAACTTCCAAACAACAGGAGACGGTTATTATAAGATAGAAGGAACAGGTGGATTTGTTATTCCAACTGGTACAAACGCCCAGCGTCCAACACCTGCATATAGAGAAACAGGAATGTTGCGCTATAACACCGAAGCAGGTTATGTTGAACTTTGGGACGGAGCACAATGGGTATCAGTTGCAGGTGCATCAGGTTCTATCACTTTTACCCAAGCAGAAAACTTAGTAATCGAGTATGTGATAATATTAGGATAAGAAATGGCAACAGTATTTTTAAATAAGGTAGTAAAAGAAGTAGGTACAGTACCTATACTTGCACTTGAGACAAATGCAGGAACAAGGACTACTGTTATTGGTATGAGTTTAACTAACTTAACTGAACATACTGTAACAGCCAGCGTAATAATACACGATGATACTAGTGCAGAAGGATATTGGCTCAAAGATTGTCAAATACCTGGAAACTCTAGTCTTAGAGCATTAAGTGCAGGAGAAAAATTAATTTTAGCCCCAAGTAACCAAATGTATTTTGTAACCGATACAACCGAAGGGCTAGATGTTATATTAAGTTATGTGGATATTATTTAAGGAATAAAAATGTCATTGAATTATACAGGCCAGTCACCAACAGATATAGCAAACGCTTTTAACAAGCGTTTCTTCTACGGATTAAAAAGAACAGACCAAGGAGATTTATGGTTTGGACGTTTAGACCAAATGGCACCTGATCAAAGCCTTAGCGTAAACATGCCCGGTGATCCAGAAGACAATTTTGACAATTTAGAAGAAGGACAAAACTTCTTTGAAGGTAGAGATAATACACATAAAAAAGTATTTGAAAATTTAAATTACGAACAATTTAAATGGGATAATAGAAGCATAATGTATTATGTGGACGATGATGGAGAACTTGTAGCACGTATTAATAGTAACTATACACACGATCCGTTATCTTCAGGTGATACAAACGAAGAATATTAAAAGAGAGCAAAAATGGCAGATTTTAAGTTAGATAGAATTAAATTTAGATGGGCCGGTGACTGGCAAACAGAAAAGTCTTATAGAAAAGATGATGTTGTCCGTTATCAAGGCAAGGCATATGTTGCTCTTGAAAATCATACAAGCACTACAAACTTTTACGACTCAAGAGATACACTTGATAGTGTAACTATAACTGTTACTGTTGGTGCAAGTTCTATTAATTCAACACAAAACGTTTTTAAATTTAATGGTGAAGAAAAACCTGTTCTTGTAATGAACAAGACTCGCAAATATATATTTGACCAGTCAGACATATCTAACTTAAAATTTGGCGGAGCAATTGACGAAGAAACTGAAGAACAAGACGATAATCCACATTACTTACAGTTTAGCGGAACATACGACGGATTACACAACGGCGGAGATATTTGGACTACAGGAGTAGTTTATAAATTAGACGATGTACAAGTTGCTGATAGAGCTGCTTATATTGCAGGCTTTGCAGCAGCAGAAGAAAGAACTATAGAAGTAACAATACCAGCAACCGGACCAGATAAACTTTATTATTACGACGAAACTTTTACAGGCGCCGGAGCCAAACTTGATACTAGATACTCAAGTATGTGGGAATTAATGTTTGACGGTTATACTTGGAAAGGTGACTGGAATCTTGGAGAATTTTACAGTGAAGGAGACATTGTAAAATACAAAGGTTATATATACCAATGTATAACAAGCCATACTTCAGTTCCGGTGGCTTCACTTGGACTACCAAATGATATTGAAAAATGGGTAATATACCAAACCACATATAATTGGTTACATCAATGGACTATATCAACATATTATGAATTAGGTGATGTTGTTAGAGAAAACGGTGTTGTATATGTCTGTATAGAAAAACACCAGTCTGCTGCTACAAATGATTTAGGCTTGGCAGACGACTTAGACAAATGGAACATAGTTACAAGATCAGATAATTGGAGAGGCGATTGGGCACCTGCTACTGTTTATAGATATGATGACGTTGCTCGATATGGCGGCATACTTTATAGGGCCAACACACACCACACATCGGCTGCTAATGATGCTCTTGGATTAGAAGATAATATTACATTTTGGGAACCGGTACACATTGGTATTGATTACAAGGTTACTTGGACCCCAGGAACAAGATACAAACTTAACGATGTCGTAAAATATGGCGGCGGCTTGTGGAAATGTATAACAGCACACTCATCTGGCGCTGAAAGTTTAAGATCGGATGAAGTTTATTGGGAAGAATGGGTTCCGGGATTACAGTACGAAGCCGAATGGGATACTCTTGTAGAATATAACAAAGGCGATATTGTAAAATACGGCGGCTATACCTATACAGCACTTACAAATAACAAAGGAAGTATTCCTAGTACAAACTTGCTTTTACAAGACACTGGCGACTGGGAAATCTTAAGAAGAGGATATAATCATAGAGGAGATTATGATGTATCAACTGCATACAGAACTGGAGATGTTGTAAGAGCCAATGGTTACTTGTATCTTGCTATAAAAGATAATACAGCAGTTTATCCCGATCAATTACTTACATTAAAAGACAGCATTAGCGGAGCAACAGTGTATTCTAATATTATAAATGATATTGTTAACACTACAACTCCAACAGACTTGCATGCTTTTTGGGAAGGTGTCAACGGCGAAACAGGTTACAAATATGCAGACTTAAACAAAAATGGACAAGTTGACGCAGACGATGTTAATTTAGCAGAAGGCGACGGATCTACAGGATATAATGATCCTCTTGCATATATTATACAATTGGCACAAAACGAAATTAGAGCCGGTAATATATTAACTTATCCAAATAGTAATGTTGATGAAGATAATAATATTATTGCTGCCGAAGCCGGAGCAGAAACTTGGCAATTATTAGTTGATGAAACATATTATAGAGCAGAATGGCAAGATGACGTTGAATATTTCTTAGGAGACATTGCACTCTATGCAGGTACATTATATCGTTGTACTGAAAGGCACTACAGTTCAAACAGTGAGTCACGTCCTGATTTAGATGTTCTCCAACCACACAATAACTTTTGGGAAGTCTTTATACAAGGTACACCTACAAACGTTCTTGTATACCGTGGAGATATGCAAATATATGACGCACCTGATCCTGGAAAAGATAGGCTTGCAATAGGATCACCAGGACAAGCATTAAAAGTAACTAATGGATTACCAGTCTGGAGCGACTATGCTGTTGTTAAAAACATTTACTATGTAAGTGTAGAAGGTTTTGACGAAGTTAGTAGAGGTACACAAGCAACTGCACCGTTTAGAACAATTAAGTATGCAATGGATTACATACTTGCAGATACCTTAAATAGAACTCCTGCAACAGTGTTTGTTGGCACAGGGTTTTATGAAGAAATTCTTCCTATAGTAATACCAAAAGATGTAGCACTTGTTGGTGACGAATTACGTAGCACAAACATTCAACCTGCAGAAGGTTATGAAGATAGAGACATGTTCTATATGCAAAACGGTTCAGGGTTGCGTAACTGTACACTACAAGGCCTTTATGGAACACTTGGTTCACCAAACGAATATTTAACTAGACGTCCAACAGCAGGAGCCTTTGTATCACTTGATCCGGGATATGGTCCAGAAGATACAAGTACCTGGATTACAACAAAATCGCCATACGTACAAAACGTAACAACTTTTGGTACCGGTTGTATTGGTATGAAAGTTGATGGATCTCTACACAATGGCGGAAATAGATCAATTGTTGCTAACGACTTTACACAAATTCTAAGTGACGGTATTGGCTATTGGGCAGACAATGTAGGACGTTCAGAACTTGTGTCTGTGTTTACATACTACTGTCATATCGGTTATCTATGTACTAACGGTGGTATTGTACGTGCAACTAACGGTAACAACTCTTACGGATTATATGGTTCGGTAGCAGAAGGGTTTGACGCTACAGAAGTTGCGATCGAAGCAGATACAAATAATAGAGACAACGAAGCACAAGTTGATCAAGCATTTACATATGGAACTATAATTCAATCTATTTTTGCATTAGGATACAGTCATGCCGGACAAGATTATTCAGCCGCAGCAACAACCATTGAGTTTGGAGGTTCTGGAGAATTAGGACTTGCAGAGTTTGATGAAACTGAACTTAGAGACGGTGCTATAAGTGATGTGCGAGTTGTTGCAAGAGGCGATAGTTCCGTCCCAGGCGGTCTAAATTACAATTTTATTGTTAACAATTCACAAGGTGGAAATAGAACACGTATTAGATTGTCCGCAGCAGATGTAGGAACAGCAGAACAATACATTGGACAACGTATTGTTATTGTATCAGGACTTGGAGTTGGACAGTATGCTGAAATTACAGCGTTTAACGAAGTAACCAAAGATGTTACAGTATCAAAAGAAAGCGACGGATCTAATGGTTGGGATCATTTCCAACCTGGCTGGCCTTTAGAAGATGTACTCGACGAAACTACGCAATACTCAATTGAACCTAAACTAACAGCAACAGAACCTGATCACACTGCAACAAGTATAACAGGACCTTCCTCAGATGATTGGAAACATATTATTTGGGGTAATGGAGAATTTTTAGCAATGGCTGCTAATGGAACATCTTCTACAAGTACAAACGGCGAAACTTGGGGAGCAACTAATACCATCGGTGGCACTGTGGATATACAAGGTTTAGTTTGGACAGGCTCAAAATATTTTGCTATGGCAAATTCGGTAGATGGAAATCCAACTACTTTAGTTTACGAAAGCTCAGACGGAACTACTTGGGCTTCTGAAGTTGCAGCAACATCTGCTAAAAATTGGATTAGCATTTCAACTCTAAATGGCTATACTACAATGATAGCAGCGGATGGCACAGTTGCATGGCATAACGGATCAGC
>Ga0255754_10001501_pt1 | contig 18037 bp, 16 predicted proteins | sample 101ome_22_FD_179954 | JGI IMG/M metagenome (GOLD analysis project Ga0255754, IMG submission 179954) | Coastal salt marsh microbial communities from the Groves Creek Marsh, Skidaway Island, Georgia - 101412BT metaG (version 2) | ecosystem: Environmental > Aquatic > Marine > Intertidal zone >... | reverse complement strand
TACAAGTTCTTCCAGAATAAACTTTTCCATCAATTGTTTGGCTTTGTAATGAATTGTTATTGCTTAATTGAGTTGAAACATTTGTTCCACATTCATCATCAACCGCACAAATCATAGCAAGTCCAAGGCTACATTTATTTGTAGATTGCGATGGTTCAAAAATCGGATAATAAACCAAGCCTTTTGAAAGAGTAGGTTCTGCAGAAATTTTTTGACTGTAAGGTAATTTTATATACCAACCCATGTCTTTTGGGCTTCTATTTGGAAGTCCAACTCCACCTCCAATTATAGTTGATGAATTTGTTGTAACTGGACATTTTGCACCTGTTGCATCATTAGTAGTATCGCTACATTCACTTAGTTGATCAAATAAAGCCGCATTATAATTTTTTTGTTTATATAATGGGAAATCTTTGTCTCTAAATCCATACATGATGTTATCTAAATTATTATCTCTATAAGTTAATCTTTCATAATCTCCTGTTCCTGAAAATAACCATAAATGATTTGATGTTTTTCCAATACCAGCATCCATTGCGTGATACTGATATCTTCCATTTTCTTTAGACGCTCCAATTGATAATAAGGTTGTATGATCATAGAGGTTAATAGTTCCTCCAGATCCATCGTTATCCATATTGGTTAAATTGTATTTAGTAATTTTTCCTTCAAAATCATTTGTATAAACTAAGGCACCTTTAAATGTAATTCCTCTTGTCGTATCTGATGTAACAACAACAGGAGTTCCAGGTAAAGAATTTATAATATTTAGACTTTTATCATCTGTCACTTGAATAACTTTTTCAACTTTTCCTGGTGTTGCTCTATCTTCTAAATTAATTACAAATAATGCAGATCCAACTCCATCATTTCTTCCACCATATCCGCCACCCATTACAGCAACATAAATGTCATCTTCAATATTACTGTCACCTGCGCCTGTATTTGGTAATCTAAATATTCTAGGAGCAGACCAAGTTTCACCTAATTCTTTATAATTATATTCTACTGGTAAATTTGAGCTTAATGTTTGAGTTGCAGCTCTTGTTAATTTAATAATTAGTGTGTCTACTGAAGAAGCACTATCAGGGTTTGCTTGGAAGGATAGTGTTTGTGGGAAAGTAATTTCAGGCAGACCAGTGCTTCCCGTTTGAACTGTGAAGTTTGTAATATTTCTATTGTTAATATTTATTTCAAAATCAGATTTTGTTAAACCTGCAACTGGGAAAGTCCAAGTTCTACTTTCATAACAAGATGTTGTTGTATCTGCCTTGCACTGATCATCAATACTATTATTATTGTTATAATTATCTTGCACGGTCATAGCCTCTTCCAGATCAATAATTGAGTAAGTATCATCGATATATTCGTACTCAGACACCACATCTAAATGGTTCATCACATAAACTTTATTTTTGATATGATCGTTATAAACACTATATAAATGAAGCGGTTTATCAGGGTCTGTAACATCTAGTACTGTAAATCCATTTCCACCTCTTCCATAAGGTACCATTAAAATGGTATGCCATTTTTCTGAGCTATCAAGCGCACTTCTAAAGTACATATCATGTACAACAGGAGATCCATCCACTCCATAAATTGCATTTGATCCCCCTTTAACTTTTGCAATTTCATTATTTAAATTTGTATTAACCATTAATGGCATTTTCGACATTATAAATGGTGGTATGAATGCCCATTTTTCTTGTCCAGTTTCACTATCAAATGAATGCAGCATACCATCGTTTCCTCCAACATAAATTCTTTCAGATCTTCCAGATAAAGATTGAGCCCAAGCATCATAACCTTTAACAGATCTCCAATAAGATTCTTGTGCTGTTGAAGTGTAAGCTGTATCTGCTGATGGTGCACCTACAACAACCATTTCAGAATGGAATACATCTCCTAAATAAGCTTTCTTTCCATCTGCTTTTCTAGTTTCATTTAAATTACAATCTCCATCATAATCGAAATAATCTTCTCCTCTTGAAAAGCTAATTAATCCTTTTACATCATCATCAATTCCATCTGCAATAGTTGATGTACTATCTCCTCTAGAACTACAACGCGTGTTACCTGTTACTCCTGAAACTTTAGGTGTATCTCTGTGATAGTCTCCAACCTCATTACCAAATAATTCAAATTGAGATTGGATTAGTAAAGAATTAGATTCTGTAAAGTTATTGTAATCTGTTTTATAATCTGCACCTGGAATAATTCCCCAAATCTTTCTTGCAGAAGGTGCGGGGATCATTTGAGATGCATCCCAGTTTCCTCTATCTTTTTCATTTATAACACCATCTTTTGATATGGCGGTTCTTGTTAAAGTACCTTCCCATTCCATGTTTTGTTTATATTTAAATTGTGCTTGGAACAGTGATCCACCTTGTTCTATAGTTGCGGTGATTGCAGGAGCCGTAAAAGATAATTTTTCTGCAATTACAGATCTAATGGCTGCATTTAATTGTGCCTTTAACTGATCGGGAGTATCTGCTTTAATTACTCTTTCAGTACCACCTGCTTTTGCAATTCTATCCAATTGCCGTATACCATTGGAGCTTAAACCACCCCCATAAGCAACTGTAAATGTTTTTACTTTTTTCTGATTTAAAAGATTTCTAACTTTGGTTTCTGCTGTAGCAGTATTTTGCATATCTCCATCACCAATGACGATAACATATGAGCCTTGGCACGGACTGTTTGTATCTATGGGGCTATCTGAGTTGTGTCTATAATATTCATCAGCAATTGTTGCCCAAGTAATTGCATCGGTACCCCCATTTGCTCTAACACTTCCAATGTATGAGTTTATCCATGAAGCACCATTTCTATCTACTCTTATTTTTAAACAGTTTTGTTGACTACAAGGGCGTGCTTGATGTCTTCCTGTATCCCAACTTGAATAACCAATACCACTACCCGAATCCGCCCAACACCAATAATTATATCTTACTAACCAGTGCCCACTGTTTAACCAAGAAAAGTTAACATTTCCTACATAGCTTCTACATCTCTTAGCACCACTTCTCCATTTATATCGACTATACCATAAAGGAGTATCATTATGAGACCAGTAACCAAAACCAAAATTTACAGAGGACACTAAACTACTATCTGTAACTAAAGATTTAATAGCCTCTTGAGCTCCTTGCATTCTAGTTTGTCTTACGGAATAACCTGAATAATCAAGATAATTCATATCAAGATCAAATGTTTGAACTGCTCGATTACCAAAGTCTGCAACAAATATTCTATTTAAAGCAGTATCTATTTTTATATCTCTTGGATTATTAAATCTTATTTGTGCTTTTGAAGTAGGATTATAAGAAGCTCCTATTCTTCCGTATCTTCCAACTTCTTCAGTAGATACTGTATTTCCTGAAATAGTAATCTTTGTAATTCTATGAAGATCACTTACAAAATAAAAAATATTATCATTTGATGGATGTGCCGCCATAGCATTAGAATTATTACCACCTCCGGAAAAGTTTGCATTTATTGTTTCTGATGGAGAATGATTTGGACAATTAATTCCACTTCTAGAAAATTTATACAAATATCTGTTGTCATAATGAAAAACTAAATTACCAGATGCATCAAGAGTAAATTTAACTTTAGAATTTTTAATTGAATTTCTTATTACTTGATTAAGAACACCACTAGTATTACAGCTTGATGACGTTTGTGTGGATGTATCATAAATAAAAATTTGTCCATTAGATTCTATAGCAAAGATAATATTGTTATGCTTTTGCATCCCTATAGAATTGTATCCACTTGAAAAACTTTTAATTTCGGTAAGAGAACGAGTTGTAGTGTTTACTTTGCAAAGTGTTGGATTATGATAATAGAGGTATCTTCCAATAAAGTAGATGTGATTGTCATGATGAAGAACTTCTCTACTATTATGATAATATGTTGAGCAATGAGGTCTATATTGTCTAATTGAATATGTCTCACTTGTCTGCACAATTGATAATTTTGCACTTGCTGAGTGATTACCCCCAATAAGTGTTAATCCATTATGTATAATATAATTTCCAGTATTTGATATAGGTGCAATTGTATATGGGTTTCCTATGTTTACACCAATAGTTTGTGTTTTACGCATACTTCCAGATTTATCTAATAAAATTAAAACGTTAGCAGGAACATCCGCTACCCCTGATCCAGGAGGTAAAGCTTTTGAAAATGAATTAGAAATAATTAAACATGAAAATAATAAAATCTGAATAATAAATAATTTAATTTTTTTCATTTAATTTTCTTCTGGTAATCCACCCATTTCCATAAGGCTACTGTATTCAGCAAGTTTTTCACTATTCTTATCATTAGAAATAAAAATTTCTTCTTGCCAAACATCTTTATTAAGTTTTCTATTGTAAATTATGAATTTTCCAACTCTCTCCCAAATATGAAAATCGTTATAATATTTTGGATTTCCACCGGTATCAAAATTACCATAAACTCTTTTTGCATAATTCATTAACTTCATACTTTCTGTTGGAGAATTATCTATAGAGTTATCTACGTAAAATTGGATTGCCATTAATTTTTTTTCTAAAAAAATATGTCTAACTATAAAGTTCTCATCAAAGTTATCGTTTGGACAAAGATCTGATGCCAAAAAATCATACTCAGCATAATCAAACATTTCTTCAGGAAGAGGGCCATATTTTCTCTCATAAAATTTTGTATATTTTTTACCTAAATCCATAATAAAATTACATTTTGCCTGGGCAGATCCGTAAATAAATATGGAGAATAATAATGTTAGAAGTAGACTTTTAATTAGTTTTTTAAATTTCATATCAAAATTAAGACGAACAAATATTTTTTATTCGTTTTTTAATTATACTTTAAATATTTAATATTTTTAAAGGGCTAAGTAGTTCATTTTAGGTGCTGAAGCCTTAAATGAACAAAATTTTTGAGTTTTTTTATTGAGGAAGAACCATTGTGCTTTCTAAAGGCACAATTATTTTGCCATTATCATAGATACCACAACCAAATATTCTATAAGCCATTCCATCGTTTCCACTATCTGTCGCATCTTTTTTGATACTTTCTCCAGTTCCTTTAAATGGAGCTGCGCCAATTTGGGTTAAGAAATATTGATATTTAAATTTTTGTAATCTGGTTCTTTCTTTTGTATCTGTGCCAATGACATTGTCTGTTAAAAAAGTTCTATAATTTTCCTCATGATAAACTACATTTTTTGATGTTGAGGTTGGGTTTGTTGGCGGTGGTCCGTATACTGCTTTAAACGTTGGTCGGTCTATATCTGAAAAACTATTATAACATGCACTAACAGAAGAGTGGGGTGGGTTTGTAACTGATGCATTGTTTGGTGGTAAATTTCTTTTAGAGATGTCTCTTTTACCATCAGTTTTATAAGGGCCTTTAAATTGATTTAGTAAATATTTTTCCCCCTCAAACAAAGCTGTTTCGGCTACATAAAAAGTTTGTTGGTATTCATCACTAATATTATTACTTTGGTGGTCGCTTGCAGAAATAACAATTAAAGCACCTCCCATTAATGACATCGCCATTAATAAAACTAGAGATAAAACTAAAGCAAATCCTTTTTCATTTTTTCTATTCATTAATTTAATCCTATATTTCTCGCATTTGCTGTTACTGAAATTGTTTCTCTTAAATATTTATCTTGTTCTTGAATATTTCTTCCTGATGTAATGGACATAATTTTTCTAACAGTATTATCTAATTTTTTATCGGCACGATAAAATGGTTTTGAAGATCTAATAACTAATCCAATATCAACTGTTTTAACATCATATGCTAGAGCATTTGAGGGTGTTACTGTTCCTGAAGTGGTATTTCCTATAATTTGACCGTCTTCATTAAAAGGAACAAATACTAAATCTTGAACATAATCTAATATTTTTTCTTCAAAGTAAGTTGTGTCATCTCCATCTGTTGCAGGATTTTTCCAACCATTTGCAACTGTATCCCAAACATGTTTTGATTTTACAACAGAAAATCCATCAATTGGAGTTGTTCCTCCTGCAATTGTTTCATCAATGATTGTTGATGCTTTGCATTCATATGTAATTTTATATCTTGTATAACTATATCTACTTCCAGCAGGTTTAGAGCCATCATAGATTATTCCACCATAAACAATTTCTAACTTATCACACATTCCTTTAAATCCTGTTCCTTTTGTAATCTTAATTGGATTGTGTGAAGTAGAAGCTGCAATATCATCGTTTACATATTTATAACCTGCCATTCGAACTTCTCTTAAAATTTGTCCAACTAAATCTCTGCCTGCTTGGCTTATTTTGGCTCTATCCGTTACTTGTTGGTAAGTATTATTTACAATAGTATATGATGTAAACATTGCAGCCATCATTAAACTTGAAATTACAACTGCAATTAAAATTTCAATTAAAGTTAAACCAGCATCTGGACTTAATTTTTTTTTCATTAATTAACTTGGAAATATAATTTCTTAGTTTTAGATCCACCTTCTAATTTTAATTCCATTTTACCCACATACACTGCATCGTGCGTTTGAGTTTTTGTAACAGGACAACCTGAATGACAAATCTTGTACATGTCTAAAGTTTTACTTTCAGTAGTTGAGTCTTTGCATTTTAAAAAATCCTTGGACATTCTTGATGTCCATTTATCTGTTTTGTTTTCAACTGCATTTCCTTTAGAAAAGGTAGTTACATTTGTTGGCGTTGAAGTACCACACTGAGTATTTTTTAACTCCCATGGATTTGTTATTAAATAATCAATAAATTTAACCGCAGATCTTTCAGCATTTTTATCTGAGAATAAATCTTCAGCCACCATCCCTGCTAAATAAGTAGCTTTTGTTCGCTCTCCTGATACATCAATTGATCTAACTGAGTATTGCACCATCTGAAATACAGCAACAAAACCAATACCAATTATAGCAGTTGAGATAAGTGCCTCTAATAAAGTAATTCCTTTTTCGGCTGCTCTTTTTATTTTATTTATTTTTTTATCTACTTCGCCAATCATTTTTTGAATAATTCCATTTAAACTTTTGTATCATACCAAATCTTGAATAATTCACCAAATAAACCGGGAGCTGATCAGTTGCATCAAATGCTTTGTTTGGGGCATCACACGTTTTTTCTTTATCATAACAAATAGCTACATAGTTATTTGTTGTTTTATTATCTAAAACTATATTTTGTTGGCTGTCCGCTAAGTTCCATTGTTTAAAATATTTTCCACCTTTAGAAAAACAAATTGCGCTACCCCCTCCACCCGCTAGATGAAATAATTTTATTCCATCTAAATTATAACTAATCAATTCGTCAGCACTTGAAAATATTGTATTTGTACAATCAATAGATGATCCGGCATTTAATAAATTAGAGAGCGCGTCTTGTTTAATTCCGTGTGCAGTAATTTTAACTTCTGTAGGAGATGTACTGGTATCTGTTTCTATAGTAACTCTTGTATAAGGATAAGATCCTCTTTCAACTTGTGTTGTTGCAGTTGTAAATACTGTTGCAATTTTTTCTGAATGCGCTCTTACTTTTCTATCTACTTGCCATTTTGTAAAGTTAGGAAATCCAATTCCTGCAACAACGCCAACGATTGCAAGAACAACCATTACCTCGATAAGTGAAATACCTTTAATGTTCTGCTTTTGCTGCGCTCGCATCTATTTTACCTGAAGTAACAAGATCCTGAATTGATTTTTCCATTGTAATCATTCCATCTCTTACCGCAGTTTGCATGATGCTTGGAATTTGGTGGATCTTTGCTTCTCGAATTAAGTTTTGAACAGGAGCAGTACATTTCATAACTTCAAACGCACCACATCTTCCTTGACCGTCTTTAGTTTTAAACAATCTTTGTGTGACCACCATTTTTAATGAAGTTGAAATTTGTGCTCTAATTTGTGCTTGTTGTTCTGGAGGAAATACGTCGATGATCCTGTTAATCGTACTTGGTGCACCGCTTGTGTGTAATGTTCCAAAAACTAAGTGACCTGTTTCAGCAGCTGTTAATGCAAGAGATACTGTTTCTAAGTCCCTCATCTCTCCAACTAGAATTACATCTGGATCTTCCCTTAGAGCCGCTTTTAAAGCAGCAGCAAATGATTGGGTTTGTTTTCCAACTTCTCTGTGAGAGACAATACTGTGATTGTCTGTATGAATAAATTCAACTGGGTCTTCAACTGTAATAATGTTTGCAGTTCTTGTTTTATTGATTTCATTTACAATTGCCGCAAGCGTTGTTGATTTACCTGATCCAGTTGGACCAGTAACTAAAACTAAACCTTTATGCATATCAATTATATCGTAAAGAACTTGTGGAAGGCTGAACTGTTCCATATCAGGAATTTTACTTTCAACTCTTCTACAAACACATGCTGGTCCATTAATAGTTTTATAAAAGTTAGCTCTAAATCTTAATCCACTTAAAGTAATTGCGGTATCAAGTTCATGAGTTGTTTCAAATTTTTCTAATTCACCTTCATTGCAGTTCATTGATAGTAGATCTTTTAAATCTTGAGCTGTAACAGGAGTATCTTTTTCCATTATAATTTCTCCTGTTTGTCTATAGGCTAATGGAGATCCTGCTCTTAAGTGAAAGTCTGAGATTTTTTTATTATCTTTTGCAAGTTGTTCTAATTTTTCAAACATAGGTAAGTGATACTATAAAAAGCAACTTTCTAATAAAAAATTTAGCAATTTGACCCATTTTAGACAGCGATATTGGGTATATTCTCTATTTAATAAGGCAAAAAACTTAAATTCTAATATAAATAGTGTACTTATATAAAGAATGAAAAATCCTTTAAGCAATTTATTCAAAAAAAAAGATGGAGCAGCACCAGCTGTAACACCTCCATCAACTAAAGGAAAAAAAGAAGGCTTTTTTAGCAAGTTCATAAAAAATAGATTAGGAAAATCATCTGTTAAAGGTGAAGAGATTGTAGGGGTTGACCTTACAGCAAATGAAATTCGATTAGCACAAATTTCAAGTAATAAATCAAATCAATGGGTATTAGAAAAATTTTATTCTCATAAATTTGAAGGAATACCAGAAGGGGGAACAGTATTAGAGCACCCTGATAAAGTTGCTGATGAATTAAAACTTGCATTACAAAAATCGAAAATTGCAACTTCTAATGCTGCAATTGCAATTCCAGTAACTAGCGCAATTATAAGAGTAGTAACTAGTCCTTTAATGACTGATGAAGAATTAAATAACGCTGTTAAAACAGATTCGTTATGGGAAAACTTAGTTCAGCTTACAGATAACTTAGATGACTATTCAATATTTCATCAAGTAATTAATAGAGATGCAACTGCAAACACAATGGATATATTATTCGTTGCCTCAAAACTTGCAGACATTAACAGTTACACAGACATTATTAAAAAAGGTGGAATGAATGCGGTTATCATTGATGTAAAATGTTTTGCATTAAAATCTGCAGTCGACCAAATTAATCAAATTTCAGGTTCCATTGAAGAAAGTAACCTAACAGCTGTATTAGAGTTTGGTTTAGATGAAAACTATGTAATGATTTTATATGAAAACAATCCAATCATTACAGATATATTTATAAGAGGTCAGGATAGAAAAACTTTATTAGCCTCTGATAACCAAGAAGAGATGGAAGCATTGGTTAGAAGATATATTACTCAGGTTAAACAAGCTGTTCAAGATTTTGAAACAAAATATGAAAAAAGAATTAGAAATTTAAAAGTAACTTCTAATTTAGAAAACGTTGAAACATATCTTGCAAGCTTTAGAAAAAATTTAGTAAACACTGGTTTTAATTTATTTGATCCTTTAGATGGCGTTAAAGTTCCAGCTCAAATAGAAGAAAGTGTTAGACTAGAAAACCGTTCATTTTTATCTACGGTTATGGGACTTGCCTTTAGAAAATTAGATGTATTTGGTTACTATAAATTTGTAACAGCTGTAAAAAATATTAACCTTCTTCCTAATCGTGACACCATGATGAAACAAAAGAGAGCAAAAGCATTTTCAAATTTTGCTTTCAAAGGAATTGTTGGAGTTGTTGCAGTTATATACATTGCGTTATTTGGTTTATCTTTTTGGCAGATATCAACTTTAAACAGTAAAATTTCAGATTACGATCAAGTTGTTCAAAATCATCAAATTAAATCTTCTGAAGTTGCAAAATTAAGTAAAGACCTTGGCCAACTTAAGAAAGCTATGGAACTAAGCCAGTCGATAAAATCAAACAAAAAAATTAGTTTCAGAGTTTTAGCGCAAATAGCATCAGCTGTTCCAAAAAGAGTTAAGTTTGTAAAATTAGATTACAATGGTTCCAATCAAATTATTATTGAAGGAATGGCTTTTAGTGACCAAGATATTTTAAAATTAATAAGTAATTTAAATAATAAAAAGCTAATATCGCAAGCCTCATTAGCTAGTATGACGTTACCAAACACTAACAACAATGCTAGTAGAACTATGAAAGGCTTTGTGATTGCTTGTAAATTGGAGAATGCATAATGGATCTTAAAAACTTAACAATGGACGATCTAAAAGAAAAGTTTGCGGCCTTTGATCGTAAAACATTAATTAAGTTTGGAATTGGTATAGGTGCAATTATTTTATTCTTAATCATTTATTTTGCGATTTTAAATCCAATGGTTAAAGAGCGAAAAGCAAAATTTGATGACAAATTGAATAAGCTTCAAGAGATCCAACAATTTGAAAATGATATGGTATCTATAAGAGCACAAATTAAAAAATTAGGACCAATTGTTGAAAAGAATTCAACTTTATTTCACTCAAAAGCTGAAGTTGAAGGCTTGTATCAAAGTTTAAGTCGGTTTGCAGGTGCATATGGTTTGGTTATTTCAAAGATACAAAAAAAGAAACCAGTTCCAATATTAAAGCCTGGAATTGCACAGCAAGCAGAAGAGCTACTTCAACAAAATCAAATCTCATATTATAAAATTCCAGTTGATTATGAGATTAAAGGAAACTTTTTAAACTATATTAAATTTAAAAGAGCGGTATCTAGAGCCAAAAAAATGCTCAACTTTGATAAAGAGTTGATTAATGTTGTACAAAACGATAAAAACGGCTCAGTTATCGCAAGCGGAGAACTAACAATAGTAGGATTGCCAAATGAATTTTTTTAAAATCTTCTTAACATTTATTTTTTTGATATTTGCAAGCGCATCCATCTCTTATGCGGATAACCATGATCAAAATTTAAGTGAAGGTGCTCAAGAAATTGCAAATGAACTGCAAGATGATGAAGAGGTACCTTTAAATGATCCTTTTGCAGGAAACGAAGGTAGCACAGGATCTTTAGATGCAAATATTTCAGAGGAAGAACAACAAGATGAAATGAGTTTATATAACTTTAAGTTAGCAGGATTAATTTCAGGTAAAGATAACAGCTATATTTCATTAGTGAATGCTGGAGGAGAAGTAGTAACTGTTACACTTGGACAGTATCTTGGAAAAATAAAGTTAATTGATTTAAGATTAACAGAAGCTATTTTTCAAAAAGAGGATAAAAAATATATGATCATTGATTTTAACAATGTGATAAGGGAGGCTGATGAATACTAAATCTATCTTAAGATTTATTAGTGTTGTTGTTCTTGGCTTAATCTTAACAGGTTGTCAGGCAATGAAAGAGGCTAATAAACCTTTTAAACACAACACTCCATTAATTAAAGAGAATATTAAAAAAGATGGAAGAGCTGAAATTCAAAAAACTTTAGAGCTTGGACCAAAACCAGCTACAGGAAAAAAAGTTTATGGTAAGAGAAAAAAAATCTCTTCAGAAGCTCAAAGAAACTATTTATTAATTCCTGATACATTCCCAGCTTTAAAACAAAGAGTAACTTTCAAATTTAAAAATTTAGATTTTAAAGAAACAATGATCTTGATGGGTAAAATTGGCGAGATTAACGTTTTAGTTGGAGATGAAGTTGCAGGAGCAATAAGTGCAGAATTAGTGGATGTTCCTTGGGACAAAGCGTTTCAAGCTCTTTTAGATATGAAAAACTATGCATCTGATATTGATGTAGGTTCAAATTTAATAAGAGTACATTCGCCTGATACATTAACAGCACAAGAAAATTACAAATCAGACAGAGCACAAGCAGTTAAAAGAAAAGTCGAGTTAGAGGACAGTGTTGAACCGATAATATCTGAGATATTTAGATTATATTACATTACACCCGCTCAAGCAAAAGTAACTATAGAAGAATTATTTACTCAAAGATCAGGCGACAATACTTATATACCAATTCAAGTTACAGAAGAAAAAACAACAAGATCAATTATTGTTAGAGGTAAAGAAAAAGATTTAGACGTAGTTGATAAATTGATGAAAGAAATCGATATTAGAACTAAACAAGTTCTAATCGAAGCATTCATTGTTGAAGCAAACTCTGATTTTGAAAGAGCACTTGGTACAAGGCTTGGTGGATACTACCTAAGAGGTGGTAACAATGTTGGTGGTATATCAGGATCAAGTTCTGGAAGTGCCGATGGTACAGATTTAAACAATGTTGCTAACATTGGATCAGCAACGGATAGTGTAACTAACTTTGCAGCAACAGGTGCAACAAGTGGAATTGGAATTTTAAGAAGAACAGGATCTGGAGTTTTGAAAGCTGAAATTACAGCTTTAGAATCTATGGGATTAGGAAAAACAATTTCAAATCCAAAAGTATTTACATTAGATAATCAATCAGCAACTGTTACTCAAGGTGAGGAAATTCCTTACCAAACAACAGCTGAAGGAACAACATCAACTTCATTTAAAGAAGCAGCATTAAAATTAGAAGTTACTCCAAGTATCATTGGAGATGGAAACGTTTTACTAAGTATTAAAGTGAATAATGATACACCAAATAGAGCAGCAGAGTCTGACGAGCCACCGATTAATAAAATGGAGATTGTTACAAAATTATTGGTTGCAGATGGAGATATTGTAGTGATTGGTGGAATTAAGAAAAACGTTATAGCGCAATCAAAAAGCCAAACACCAGGTATAGGGAATATGCCGGTTATTGGTAATCTCTTTAAAGGTAAGTCAAATTCTGATAACTTAGACGAATTGTTGGTGTTTATTGCTCCAAGAATTTTGTAATGATAGATATTAGTAGAGAGTCTGAAATTAATCTAATCAATATCCTAATCGACCAGGATATTATTTCTGGAAAAGATTTAATTGATATCAAGAAAGCATCTTCAGAGGGAAATAAATCTCAACTTGATGCAGTTTTTGAACTTAAACTTACTGACGAAGAAAAGATTTTAGACCTTTTGGTTAAAGAACAATCTCTTCAAACAGTTGATCTTTCAACAATTGAGATTGATGATGAAATAAGATCTGTACTTCCATCAAATTATATAAGAATGAATTTTATTGCTCCATTTAGAATTGAAGGAAGAACTTTACATATTGCAATATCCGATAGTTCAAAATTAAGTTTAATGAGAAACTTAAAAACAATTACTAAAAAAGATATTGAACTTCACGCAGGTAAAGTAACTCAAATTTCAGATTATATTCAAAAATTATTATCTGGAAATGACACTACAATTGAAAGTATTCAAAAAGCAAATAGAGAAAAAATCAAAACGTTTGATAGTGATTTAGGAGAAGCAGGAGAAGTATTAGATAAAGCTCCAGAAGAAGATATAGAAGCAATTGAAAACGAGTCTGAAGTTATTAAATTTTCAACTGCTGTTTTGGCTGAAGCAATCAGAGGTGGAATTTCTGATATTCACATAGAGCCATATAGATTTAGCTCAAGAGTTAGATTTAGATTAGACGGTATGCTTAAAGAACAAGAGCATTATTCAAAGTTTTTACATGATAACTATGGAGCTGTTGTAACAAGATTTAAGATTATGGGTAAACTGGATATTGCAGAAAGACGTTTGCCACAGGATGGCGCTATTCCATTTAAAATAGACAATAAAATTGTTGACCTTCGTTTATCCATTCTTCCAACAGCTAATAATGAAAGAATAGTAATGAGGGTTCTTAACAAGGATGCGGGTGACATTAGTTTAGAACAACTAAATTTTGAGGAAAATGATTTATTAAATTTAAGAAAAGCAATTCACGGCACGCAAGGATTAGTTCTTGTTACGGGCCCAACTGGATCTGGTAAAACAACAACTCTTTATAGTATTTTAAAAGAAGTATCTAAGCCTCACTTAAATATTTTAACTGCAGAAGATCCTGTTGAGTATGAATTAGATGGAGTTGGACAAGTTCAAATTAAAGATGATATTGGTTTAACTTTTGCCGCCGCACTTAGATCTTTCCTTCGTCAAGACCCAGAAATTATTCTAGTTGGAGAGATGAGGGACAAAGAAACTGTTGATATTGGATTAAAGGCAGCACTTACTGGTCACTTAGTGTTTTCAACACTTCACACTAATGATGCACCAAGCACAATTACTAGATTACAAAATATGGGAACACCCGATTATTTAATATCTGCTGCTTGCACATTAGTTCTTGCACAAAGATTAGCTAGAAAAAATTGTACAGAATGTAGAGAGCCTGATCCAGATGTAACACCGAAAGTTTTAGAAGAATTTGGTTTTTCACCTGAGCAAGCATCAAGAGCAAATGTCTCAAGAGGAAAAGGCTGTGCTAAATGTAAAGACAGTGGTTACAAAGGACGAATGGGTATTTACGAAGTTTTATCTGTTACAAAAGCAATTAAAGAAGCAATTTTAAGAAAAGCAACAACCCCAGAACTTAAAAAAATAGCAGTCGATGAAGGTTTTAGAACGATGGCTGATATGGGAAGAGATATGATCCTTTCAGGAGATTTGAATTTTAGAGAATTCGATCGTGTCTTATCAGCAGGTTAAAAATGTCAGCAGAAACATTTACATATAAAGGAATTTCAGCTGGAAAATATGTAGAGGGAAGCATTGAGGCAATGAGCCAAGAAGAAGCTTCATTTAAACTTAAAGAACAAAAAATAATCATAACAAACTTAACAAGAACTAGAAAAAAAGCCGCTGAGAAGAAAAAGAAAAGTGGAGGTGGAGGTTTTTTTAAGAAAAAAATAACTCCTGGAGATGTTGTTATCTTTTCAAAACAGTTTGCAACCATGGTTAAAGCAGGTCTTCCGATCCTTAACGTATTAGGAATGTTGAGAGATCAATTAGAACACCCTGAGTTAAAAATAATCGTTGAAGATATTAGAAAAAGTTTAGAGGGAGGTGTTACTTTATCAAAATGTTTTGAGAAATATCCAAAAATTTTTGATAACGTTTATATCAACCTTATCAAAGCAGGTGAGGCCAGCGGTAAACTGGATGTATTCTTATTAAAATTAGTAGACTCGTTAGAGAAAAGAGAAAAAGTTAAAAAGAAAATTAAAAGTGCATTAACTTATCCAGTTGTGATGTTTGTGGTTGCTATTACAGTTATGGTTTTCATGTTAGTAAAAGTTGTGCCAATTTTTGCTGAAATGTATGAAGGAATGGGTGTTGCATTACCAACTCCAACAGCAGTTATTATGAATGCTAGTAACTTTATGCGTGGTACTGGTGGATTAATGCTTGGAATAATTGCTGCAGTTGGATTTGTAATCTTTAAGTATTTAACAACTAAAGTGCCAGCTATTCGTTACAAATGGCATGGTCGTGTTTTAAAGATGCCTGTTTTTGGAGACATGATTTTAAAATCGTTAATTGCTAGAATTTCATTGATTATGGGTAACCTAAGTTCTGCTGGTGTAAATTTACTTGAAAGTATTGAAATTGCAAAACAAGTAAGTAACAACGATGTGGTCACTCAAGCTTTAGAAAATGTTAAAAAAGGAGTTTTCTCAGGAGACACTTTAACAAAACTATTTTTAAAAGAACCAACTTTTCCACCTACATTCAGTCAGTTAATATCTGTTGGAGAGCAAACAGGTAACTTAGATGAAATGTTTACATCTGTTGCAAATTACTTTGAAGAAGAGTTTGATACAGCAGTGGATAATATGTCTAGTTTGATTGAGCCGATCATGATTGTTTTCATGGGAACAATGATTGGTGGATTAATGATTGCGATGTACTCACCAATATTCAACGTTGGTGCAATTATTGGACAATAAATAATTAATAATTTTTTGTAAGTATTAAATGGTTTACCCAATCGTGACTTGCTGAAGTTTTAAATATTACTTCATCCATAATTTGACCAATAAAAAAAGTTCCAAGACCTCCAGGTTTAATATCATCAATTTGTCTTGGTTTGATATTTTTTGGAATAGCTGGTTTACCTTTGTCGTATAAATCAATTTTTAATTGGTTTTCTTTAAATGAAATTTCAACTCTCATAGTGTCTCCTGTTGGTTCGCCACTATAAGCATGTTTAACAATATTTTGTGCAGCTTCAGCTGTTGCTAAAACTACATCGTCTGATGTTGAACTAAAGATTTCATGTTTTGCAAGCACCTCTCTTGCAAAAGTTCTAATGTCTTTTAAACTTGCTGAGTCTACTGGGAATTCCTTGTGTTCTTCAAATGTCATTACTCAATAATTAATATTTGCTCTAATTTAGCCATCATGATTACTTTAAGAACTGATTTACTTATTTCTTTTAGAATAACTTTAGTTCCAAGCTCCATTGCTTTTTGATGACTTTCAATCAGAACAGATATTCCAGAAGAATCCATGTATTGCACTTCTTTAAGATTTAAATGAACTTCTTTTCCAGCCTCAATTAAAGGCATGATAACCTCTTTGGCTTTTTCAGTTACATCCATGTCTATTTCACCATCAAGATGAACTGTAGATACATTTCCTTCTTCTGTTATTTTGTAAGACATAGATATTTTATAGCACGAATATTTAAGAATTTTTAATTAAAATCAAGAGATTCATGGTCGAAATGACCCATTTTTAACACCAACTTGTTTGAGGATGCTAAAAATATTATATATGGTCGATATTATTTATTAATTAATAAAGAAGGAAAAATAATGAAGAAAAAACAAAAAGGTTTTACGCTGATCGAGTTGCTAGTTGTTGTAGCAATCATAGGTATTCTTGCAGCAGTAGGTGTTGTTGCTTACTCTGGTTATACTTCAGGTGCAAAAAAATCAGCTGCTAAATCAAATCATGGTAACGTTGTAAAATACGTTGCTGCTGAGATGAAGAAATGTAACATCGAAGGTGGATCTCAGATGAAAGATAGTACCGGACAAGCAAAACTCCTTTGTTCAAATGTTGGAAAATCAGGAGAAGTAGCTAAAGCAACTATCGCTGCTATGGCTGGTGAATTTACTAACCCATACGAAACATCTAAAGATGGTGTTGTAGCGGGAACTGCAAATTCAGCACCAACTTGTAGTACTGCTGGCGTCAAAGGACAAACTCAAGTAGCAGATGATGGTAATACATTCTATGTATATACATGTTTCGATGACACGAGCACAGCTATGTCTAACCAATTCATGGTTGAGTAATAAAAATTTATGACTACTAGAAGCAAAGGTTTTACTTTAATCGAGCTTCTAGTAGTTGTAGCAATCATTGGAATTTTAGGTGCAGTTGGAATTATAAGTTACACTGGTTACGTTTCTTCCACTAAAAAAAAATCAGCAGAAAATGCCATGATGCAATTATCATTGGCACAAACAGAATATTATTCAGAAAATTCAGTTTACTACGGTGCATCAGGAACTACCTGTACACCAAGTACAGCAACATCAGATACAGTTGAAGCAGCATTAGTCGGAGGAACAGAATTATTTTCATCAGATGTTGGATACAATGTATGTGTTGTATCAAATACAGCTAAAAAATATTTCATTGTTTCAGAGGAGCAAGGCGGTGGCTGTAAAATTACATTAGACGGTAATCAGATTATTACTAGACAAAACTGCTAGATCAAAATTATGATCTTAGACACAATCAAAAATTTTATAATTACTTTTTTTAAAGGCGAATTAGACCTTAGATCTAAAATTGCAGTAACGGTAAGTTTAGCGTGGATCATTTTTATTGGATATTTAACTTGGTGGAATGG
>Ga0255754_10001485_pt1 | contig 18116 bp, 10 predicted proteins | sample 101ome_22_FD_179954 | JGI IMG/M metagenome (GOLD analysis project Ga0255754, IMG submission 179954) | Coastal salt marsh microbial communities from the Groves Creek Marsh, Skidaway Island, Georgia - 101412BT metaG (version 2) | ecosystem: Environmental > Aquatic > Marine > Intertidal zone >... | reverse complement strand
GCCTGAGGTTGCTCTGCATGAACCCAATGACCTGCATTTTCTATCGTTTCTACGGTCGCATTTGGGAAAAATTGATGAATCAGGGTTTGATCGTCTTTACCGATATAATGGCTCTTGTTCCCTTTAATAAAAGTGGCAGGGGTTTGGTGTGAATGCTTTATCTCGATGCCACCAATGATATCGTAGTAATGATTGGATAGAGCATCAATATTGATTTTTAGTTGATAGCCACCTTCAGGTCTTCCTTCAATATTTTTCAAAAGGAATTGACGTATGGCTACGTCATTAGCATATGCAGAAAAAGCCAAATCGGCATCCTTGCGGTTTTCAATACGGTCAAATGGGATTTCTTTGAATGCCTCTATGAACCTTGTGTGACTCGGCTTGTAGGCCTTTGGCGCAATATCTACAACCACTAAATGTTTCACCCGTTCTGGGAATAAATCGGTGAATACCATGGCAGTTTTCCCACCCATTGAATGACCCACGATAATGGGGTTTTGGTCGCCTTGGGATTCAATGAGATCAGCCCAATCATTAGCCATCGCATGATAACTAGCATTATCATCATGGAATGATCTTCCATGATTTCGTGCATCAAACGTAACAACTTTGAAATCCTTGGATAGCTCATTGGCAATGAAATGCCAATTATCCAGCATCCCAAAAACACCATGGGCTATATAGAGTGAAGGTGAATCCTGACTTCCGTAAACCTTGTGGTTAACTAAAGGCATTAAACCAGTACTTGCGAAACAGGCGTATACTCTAAATCAAAAGCTTGGCTAACTCCTTCATGGACTACTTTTCCATTTACAACATTCAGGCCTAAGCGAAGTTCAGCATTGTCGTTGCAAGCCTGCTGCCAGCCTTTGTTTGCCAATTGAAGTGCATATGGTAAGGTTGCGTTGGTTAAAGCAAGTGTAGACGTGTAAGGAACGGCACCTGGCATATTTGCCACACAGTAATGCACTACACCGTCTACTTCGTATACAGGTTCTGCGTGAGTGGTAGGTTTAGAGGTTTCAAAACACCCTCCTTGGTCTATGGCAACGTCAGCGATTACTGCTCCTTCTCGCATGGTTGGCAACATATCTCTGGTGATTAATTTCGGTGCCTTAGCACCAGGTATCAACACACCACCGATAACCAAATCAGCCGTTTTTACCGCTTGACGAATATTGTATTCATTTGAAAATTCGGTCTCCACATTGGCCGGCATGATATCATTGAGTTCACGCAGTCTTGGAAGACTAATATCCATGATGGTCACATTGGCTCCAAGTCCAGCAGCCATCTTAGCTGCTTGAGTCCCAACAACACCACCTCCTAATACAATGACATTGGCAGGTTTTACTCCTGGAACACCTCCTAACAAAATACCGCGGCCACCCATTGGCTTTTCTAAGAATTTTGCACCTTCTTGTACGCTCATTCTACCCGCAACCTCACTCATAGGGATTAACAAGGGCAATTGACGGTCTTTTTCTACAGTTTCGTAAGCCAAACAAACCGAGCCGCTTTCAATCATCGCATTGGTTAATGGTTCATATGATGCAAAGTGGAAATAAGTGAATAGTAATTGGTCCTCTTTAATCAATGGATATTCGGGTTCGATGGGTTCCTTCACCTTAACAATCATTTCAGCAATAGCGTAAACCTCTTCGATGGTATCCAAGAGATTAGCACCAGCTGTGGTGTATTGTTCGTCGGTGAATCCACTACCTAATCCGGCAGTTTTTTGTACGTACACGGTGTGACCGTGTTTTACAAATTCAGAGGCGCCTGCTGGTGTAACAGCCACGCGATTCTCATTGTTCTTGATCTCTTTTGGTACCCCGATAATCATGACTTAAAATTTGACGCAAATATAATGCGATGTATTGAAAACAAAACCATGGCTTGTTTTCAATCTAATATACTGTCCATGAATGACTTAACGGCTTCTTCTGTGCGTAAAAAATCTGGGGTCTTGGTGTAACGATGATCTTTTTTAGCCCATTTAGACAAAATTAGGGTAAAGTTTATATCTAATCTATTTACGACCAATACACCAAATGACTCTATGGCTGCGGCGTGGTTTCCCGTGATATAATACACTTGTGTCCCATTCTCCATGAGCTTGAAAATTTCACGTATAACCTGCATATGCGCGGCAGGAAAGTATTTTTTCCTAAACTGCCAGATGTCTATAATATCACCGTTTAATACGAGTATTTTGGGTGTAATGCTTTTGAGATATTGGACCACTTCCGTTGCATGACAACCAAAAGTGCCTAGGTGCAAGTCACTCATGACGCATACGTCAATCGCTCGTTTGGAGGGTTGTTGCATATGGACTCAAATGTCCTTTTTGTATGCAACGAGGGTATGTCTGAAAAGTGAATGTTTTACAAAAAAAAAGTTACCGCATTGTTATTGCGGTAACTTTTAATTCAAACTGAATTAATGATTTACAAACCTAGTTTTTTCTGTATCGATTTTGGGATCCCTTTTTTATTGACCATTATGCAAATTGTTTTGTAACGCAGGTAAGAATCACTGGCGAATAAATATCCCTTTGCTGGATTCTTTGTACCCCATGAATTTTTTACATGATAAAAAGGTGTGCTTGTTTTTGACTCTTTGTACATTCCAACGATATGCATGCCATGATCATCTGTGGTTGTTTGATTGTCGAATGAAGCTTGTCTTAGTTCTTGAGTGATTGTTTTTTCAGGATACGGTTGATTGAAAGCATTGCCTACTTTTTCAGATCCTGCATTATTGAAAAGTCGATTGTCTTTACCTTTTTCTCTGATCATGGAGTCGTGTTGAGGAACGATAGCAAGTGCGTTACGGAATGAGAATCCTTTTTCGCTTACATCGGTAGCCCAAGCCACAGAGTATCCTTTTTTCAAGGAGTATTGAATCACTTCCATCATCTCGTCCAATGGTACATTCAACGCGGTTTGCATGGCCCAATTATCAGGAACTTCGATAGCAAAAGGCTTGTAGAATGGGTGGTGTGTAAATGATGTAACCACAGCATAATCATCCATGTCGAGCTCTAAAGAAGCGGCAAATGATTTTGGCGTGTATGTTTTCCCTCTGTATTCAAACGACTCTGGAATTGCACCGAGGTAAGCATCCAGCACTCCGTTAATGGCATCCTTCCATTCGGGTCCTAATTCACCCTCTTTCGTGCTTTTTAAGGATCCTACCATCGAAGACAAAACAGAGACCAATTGCGCGTGATTATGACGCTTTTTCCCATGCAAAAGCCCTGTGTATACTTCCTCAGGAACGATTCCGTATTTCTCAATGATAAACGGTATGTCATGGCCTTCACCGCCCTCATCGAATTGGTGTTTGCCATTCATCCTTAGATAGGTTATGGCCTTCTCTAAATATGCATTTCTTGCCACGAACATTTCGCTGAGGTCGTGATCTCCCTTGCCTTCTCTAATGAGTTCTGATTCTAAAAAAGAAAGCGTACTATAACTCCAACAAGTACCTGTCCGGCACTGGTCTTTTATTTCTGTTTTATTGATGGCAGTAATTTCTTCAAACTGATATTGACTGCCTGGTTTGTTGGTGATTTGCGCGGTAAGATTACTCGCTACAAAAGCGATTGCGGCAATTAGACTGGTTTTCTTCACAGCCCAAATATACAAATTACTTATACTTCAAAAGGAACGCTTTTTGCTTTTTTAGGTTCCTTGAATGGTTGTCGAAGGGTGTAAATAAACTTCTTTTGGAAATATTTCGCGTACACTTTGAACAGAATTAATAAGAGTCTAGATCTCGTGAATACAACAAACGAATTCTCCACGGGAATCGCTCCTAACGTACTTTTTATTTCGGCACCGGTTCTTCCAAAGTTTACTCGCTCCAGATCGTTATCAATGGCCCATTTAACCATATCTATTAACATCCGTGAGTATAATTTTGGGAATGGGTTGTTTTGTTTTTTCAAACCCAAGTGCATTGCGAAAAGCTTATTTTCATCGCGAATACAGGAGATAAAGCCGATAAGTTCGTGGGCATGATAGTAACCCCAAACCTCAAAATTTTCTCCTAATGATTGGTGATAACAGGAAAGTAACTTTGGTAAGTTCCTACCAATAGCAATGGTTTTGGTAGATAAGCTTTGATTTAACAAATTACCGCATGAAGCAATCCATTCATTTGGTGGAAGATCGCTCAGCTTTTTAACTTCTACTTCTTTGGTTTCCTTGAGTATTTTCTTTGCTCGTACTCTGTATTTTGAGGTAAAAGCAGAGGTGTAATCCTCAAATGAATTCCAATCTTCAGGGATATTCAGCACCATAAAGGGCTCCCCTTTAACCGTAACGGCATTTGGGAATTCTTCATATCCAAGTATATTAGCCGCAATGATGGGACATTTATTTGGCAGATTTTCGAATTGATCTATGCCTTTACCTGAGGTTAAAACCGGGAATTTTAGTCCAGGGGCACACGTATTTCCAATTATTCGAATAACTCCTTTTTGGCTAAATAAATTGAATAATTTAATTAGCGCTCTGCTAATATATTTTCCTGTAGGCCGGTGTAATTCTACAATACTACTTGGGTACTGTTTGCCATCCACTGTAATGATGTTGGCTGAGTTAGGGAGGTCTTCCAACAATTTATCTGATAAACCACATTCAAAAGTTGTGAGTTCTATTTTCCCCTGATTCGCTCCGAACATCTCCACAAAACTCGTTGGTAAACTCCGTCCGTATTATATCATTCGGTTGAACAAACAAATTCATCGTTAATATTAGTCTATTGGTGATTTGCGTTTTGATAAAAGGTAACTCGGACTAATTTTGTAAGATGCGCTTGATTAAATCTATCTTATCTCTCGGTGTTCTAAGTACTTTTGCCATGGGTTCCTTGTTTTCACAAAAACCCAAGGAAGGTTACCCGATCGAGCAGAGGTTGAAAACCTATAAAACCATTAAATTGACTACCGATACATTAAAGTTATCGGAGGCAGAAAAAGAGTGTATCTACCATTTGATAAAAGCAGCTGAATTCGCTGATTTGATTTTCTGGGAACAGACTTACATGCCTAAAAAAGAGGCATTGAAAAAGGTCAAGGATGAAAATCTCAAAAAGTTCATGGAGATAAATTATGGTCCTTGGGATCGCTTAAATAACGACGCGCCATTTGTGAAAGGGGTAGGTGAAAAACCTAAAGGAGTAAACTTTTATCCAGAAGATTTTAATCCGGATGTTGTGAATGAAGGAGAAGCGATGCGGGTATTGAGTCCATATACCAAAATCAACCGTGTATTTCAAATGGATGCTGCCAATCCACCCCAACCCCCAGCTCCACCAGAAGAAGGACAAGCACCACCTCCCATGACGGAGATGTTTCCCTTGCAGTCTGGCCAGTTTGTAGAATTACAAGGATTTTCTCAAGCATATCGAGACAACATGCAAGAGTTAACAAATGAGTTGGAGTTAGCTGCAAGCGCTATTGAAAATGAAGATGCAGAATTTGCAGATTACCTCCGTTTCCGTTGCATGGCATTAAACAGCGATCAATTTATTGAAAGCGATGTAAAATGGCTGAGTTTAAATTCTCATCTAGATATCATCATAGGGCCTATCGAAAATTATGAAGACAAATTAACAGGGCAAAAAACATCTTTTGAAGCCTATGTATTGGTCAGAGATCAAGAATGGGGCGAAAAACTGAAGAAGTATGTCGCATTATTGCCGGAATTACAAGCAGGATTGCCCGTTGAAGCTGCTTATAAACCCTCATTAGGACCTGAAGAGACGACCGAAGTAGACGAAGAGGGTAACGAAATCCAAGATATTGTCGAGGAACCTATTGATATTGAAGGATTCCCTCCTTTAATTAAGCCAAGAAAACCCCAAAGTCAATTGGCCGTATTTGACGCGGTGTACTATGCTGGTGATTGTAATGCAGGCAGTAAGACCATCGCAGTTAACCTTCCAAATGATGAAAATCTTCAGAAGTTTTGGGGTACAAGGCGTTCACAATTGAAAAATACAATGCGCGCGAAATTTGATGAAATAGTAATTCCTATTTCTAAGGAAATTATTCATCGTTCGCAACGAAAGAATATAACCTTTGACGCATTCTTCAATAACGTGATGTTTCATGAAGTGGCTCACGGTTTAGGAATTAAAAACCTGGTGAAAGACCCAGAGAAAACAGTACGTGAAGCTTTGGGTCCAGATTACTCTGCCATCGAAGAATGTAAGGCGGATGTTTTAGGGTTGTATATGGTTACAAAACTTCAGGAAAAGGGAGAATTAAACGGGGACTTAGAAGATTTTTATGTGACGTTTGTGGCTTCTGTGTACCGTTCTGTGCGTTTTGGTGCATCAAGCGCTCACGGCAGAGCAAATATGATCACGTTTAATACTTTAGAATCTTCAGGTTGTTTAGAACGTTCATCCAAAGGATTAAAAGTAGATGTTCAAAAAATGAAGAAAGCCATCAATGACCTAGCTGCCGAACTTCTTACCTTGCAAGGTGACGGAGATGCAAGTGGGGTCAAGAAAATGCTGGCTGAACGAGGAATCATAAATGAGGCTCTCACAGAAGAATTAAAATCTCTTGAAAAAGAGGATATTCCTGTAGACATCATTTTTGAACAAGGAGTGAATGCTTTAGGCTTACAAAGATTTGAAAAGAAATAAGAAATAATCAATGAGAAAATGGATGTCGATAACCGGCGTGACCTTATCGGTTGTCGCCTTGGTTTTTTGTGGGAATAGCCCCTTTTCAAATGAAGATCCCGTTTTAAGAAGGCTAACTTTTACCCTTAATTCACAACATTATCACCCAAGAGAAATAAACGACGAATTTGCTGCCCTAGTATTTGAAAATATTTTTGATAACCTAGATGGTAATAAGCAGTTTTTCACGGAGGAAGATGTAACTCGCTTTGGTCAATCAAAAAATAGAATAGACGATGAAATCAATGCAGGGCAATTGACATTCTTTGATTCTGTTTGGAGCACCTTGATGCATAGATTGGATAGAATTGAACCAGAGATTCTGTCTGATTTGGAGGGCCCGCTTGACTATGACGAGCAGGTTCAATTTGAGGTGAGTGTTGAGAATAAAAAGTATCAAAAGGATGTTGATGCGTTAATTGACTACTGGCATCGCTGGACTCGTTATCAGGTAGTAGATAGAGTCTATAGAAAGCAAAAACAACAAAAGGACTTAGAGAACTCAAAAAAAGATAGCGCCGCCACTGAAATAAAGATTCTTCCCTTTGACACCCTGGAACTCAAAGCCAGAAAGGAAACTAAAAAATTCGTGCAGTCTTGGTTCAAGCGATGGCGTAAAATGGATCGCCAAGATCAAATCAGTTTTTACGGTAATACAATAAGCGAAATATTTGATCCACATACAAATTATTATCCGCCTGCTGACAAGGATAACTTTGATATATCGATGACTGGAAAGTTAGAGGGTATTGGTGCAACATTAAGTGAGCGAGACGGTTATATCAAAGTGGAGCGAATTGTTCCTGGAAGCGCTAGTTACAAACAAGGCGACTTAAAAGCCGGAGACTTGATTCTAAAAGTAGCACAAGGTGAAAAAGAGCCCGTTGATGTGGTAGACATGAAGCTAGACGACGCCATTCAGCTTATCCGTGGAAAGAAGGGTACTGAAGTTCGTTTAACGGTCAAAAAACCAGATGGGGTAATACAAGTAGTCCCGATTGTTCGTGATGTTGTGGTGATTGAAGAAACCTATGCAAGAAGTGCCTTGATTAACAAGGATGGCAAAAAGTACGGAATTATTCAATTGCCTAGTTTTTATGCAGATTTTTCACAACGTGGTCGCGGTAGAAATAGTGCGGGTGATGTAAGAAAAGAGCTCGAGAAATTAAAAGAGAGCCAAGTAGATGGAATTATATTAGATCTAAGGAACAATGGAGGCGGTAGTTTAGCAGATGCCATCGAAATGTCGGGCTTGTTTATTTCATCAGGTCCTATCGTTCAAGTAAAAAATTCAGAAGGAGAAATTCGACAAGCTCAGGATTATAATCCTACCACCCTGTATGATAAGCCATTGGTTATATTAACCAATGCATATAGTGCATCGGCTTCAGAAATTCTTGCGGCTGCACTACAGGATTATAACCGTGCAGTGGTTGTGGGTAGTAAAAGCACCTTCGGTAAAGGTACCGTTCAAACCATGGTTCCCTTAAGAGGTGGGACCACCGATGTTTTCCCACGCGGGTTTGGTGATTTAAAAGTCACCATTCAAAAATTTTATCGGATTAATGGTGGAACAACTCAGTTAAAAGGAGTTATACCCGATGTGATCGTTCCAGATATTTACGATGGTGTAGATCGGGGAGAAAAAGAGATGGATTATCACTTAGCCTACGATGAGATTCCAGCCGCGAAGTATAAGGATTACAGCACCAAAGCGTATGATAAGGCGATTTCTAAAGGACGCGATTGGGTTTCTAAGCAGGAGTATTTTGAAATGGTGCAAAAGCGAGCTAAACAAATCGAAGAAGTACGGAAGGGTATGACCTATTCGTTGAGGCTTGAAGAATTTGAGCAACAACAGAAAGACTTAGAGGAAAAAGATAAATGGTTCCGAGATTATAAATACCAACGACAGTTTGATACAGCATTCGCACTGCCTTTTGATCTAGAAATGGTGGCTTCTGACTCCATAAAACTTCAACAGAAATCGACTTGGATGAGAGGCTACGATAAAGATGCAACAGTAGATGCGGCTATCGAAATATTAGATTGTTGGGCTGACTAGTTTTACTCTTTCCAAAGGCTTTCAAACAGGACTCCTGTAAGCACGAGAATGAGGATATCCAATGCACCTAACAAAAGCATATCGGTGTAAACAGAACTAACGAGTACGGGGTTTAAGGTTTTGGTTGAAGCTTTGATGCCAACCAATAAAATCGGGAGAATGATGGGTAAGCTAAGTACAGGTGCTAGATATCCAGCGTTTCCCGCTTTGGTGGCAACGGCTCCAACGAATGTAAATACGGCAGAAATCCCTCCAGTGACCAGTAGTATGATACCCAAATAAGCGTTGAAGTGCTTTATCGGGAATCCCATAAACCAATTAAAAATGAATAAGTTAATGGCGGTTAATAGTAACATATTCGCCCAGCCATATATTATTTTACTCCATAATAATTGGGAATTGGATGCAATTTGACTCCAAAAAATCCATCTACCCGAAGAAACCATAGTGAAGTTTTTTGATACTCCCTGTACAGTGCTCAATATTAAGGAAATCCAAAAAATACTATTCCAAACACTTTCTAGGATTCTTGGCTGTGATAGCATGGTCAATAACCCAACGATGGCTAGCTGCAAAATAGCCGCTGCCAAAACAGTTGGCCGTTTTTTATCAATAAGCCATTCTAGTTGTACGAGTTGAAGTACCTTGGCAATGTGTTGCATCTTTGGTTACCTTCGCGAAGGTATATTAAAACGATTCAAACCACTGATGTTTTCCAAGATTCTAATAGCAAATCGAGGTGAGATTGCCCTAAGGGTAATGCGCACATGTCGAGAAATGGGTATTAAAACTGTGGCAGTGTATAGTACTCCAGATAAATTAGCGCGTCATACTCGTTATGCCGATGAGGCCTATTGGGTGGGTGAAGGCCCTGGATCAGAAAGTTATTTGCTCTCTGAGAAAATTATTGAAATTGCAAAGAAAACAGGTTCAGAAGCCATCCATCCGGGTTATGGTTTCTTATCAGAAAATGCATCATTTGCTCGGCGTTTGAAAGAGGAGAACATCGTACTTATTGGTCCAACAGCCGAGGCAATGGAAATAATGGGAAGTAAGATTGCGAGTAAACAAGCGGTTGAGAAATACGGTGTCCCATTGGTTCCGGGTATAAACGAGGCTGTTGTGGAGCCAGAGGCGGCCTTGGAAGTAGCAAAGAAAATAGGCTTTCCTGTTCTTATCAAAGCTTCTGCCGGTGGTGGCGGTAAAGGAATGCGTGCTGTCTACGAGGAAGATACTTTTTTAGAGTCTCTGAAAACTGCTCAAAATGAAGCACGTAACTCATTTGGTGATGATCGGGTTTTTATAGAAAAATACGTTGGGAACCCCAGACATATTGAATTCCAAATATTAGCCGATAACCATGGAAATACTTGTCACTTATTTGAAAGAGAATGTAGCATACAGCGGAGACATCAAAAATTAGTAGAGGAAGCCCCTAGTGCGGTATTAGATGATGCATTACGTACACAAATGGGAGAGGCGGCTGTAAATGTTGCTAAGGCGTGTAATTACTCAGGAGCGGGAACCGTTGAATTTCTTTTAGGGGATAATCGGGAATTCTATTTTCTTGAAATGAATACCCGTCTTCAAGTAGAACATCCGGTTACGGAGATGATAACAGGTTTAGATTTGGTGAAGTGCCAAATTGAGGCTGCTGCCAATATGCCCTTGACCTTTACACAAGAGGAATTAAAAATGAACGGTCATTCGTTGGAGTTGAGGGTTTGTGCAGAGGACCCTTACCAGCAGTTTTTACCTAATATAGGAAAGGTAAAAACCTATCAGATCCCAACAGGCCCTGGAATCCGAATCGACGATTGCATGGAATCAAACATGGAGATTCCTATTTATTACGACAATATGTTGGCAAAGCTTATTGTTTGGGGTTCGAATAGACAGGAGGCCATCTCAAGAATGAAGAGAGCCATATCTGAATATGTGGTTACGGGGATACAAACTACCTTGCCATTTGGTGAGTTTGTGATGAATCATAAAGCTTTCATTGATGGGGATTTTAATACACATTTCATTCAAGATCATTTCGACGCAGAACGAGATCTAACCGGGCCAGATGAAATCTCCGATGAGTTAGCTGTAGCAGCCGCTACTTTCTTTGAAGGTTCTAAGAAAGTTAGCCAAGCCAAAAGTTCAAAGGATGAATCCAATAATGAGTGGTATGCTAATCGCTCGAGTTTGAGATAATCATTTAAATGGAAAAAATACTTGTAGTGGATGATGTATTTGAGTCTTTATTAATCGGACTCGAAAAACATTTGGGAGCTGAAATTCACTACTATCCTGATATTAATCCAGAAAAAATCCCCCAAAAGCTCAGTGAGGATAACTACACAGGTCTTGTGATACGTTCTAAAATTCGTATCAGCAGGGCTTTACTAAGTCATGCGCCAATTTTACAATGGATTGCAAGAGCGGGAAGCGGAATTGATAACATCGATGCAGAGATCGTCGAAGATCCAAATATCACCGTAATCAATGCAGATGGCGCTAATGCACAAAGTGTAGCAGAACATGTGCTTGGTATGATTCTCGCATTTCAACATCGTTTGTTACAATCTGACCAACATGTAAGAAGTGGCGAATGGGACAGAGAAGCACATCGTGGTACAGAAATACAAGGTAAAACAATAGGAATCGTGGGAGTGGGGCATACAGGTTCGGCTCTAGCCAAGGTATTATCAGGCTTTGGCGCACATGTCATTGGTTATGATAAGTATAAGTTAGACTTTGAAACAGATTACGTCAAAAAGGTAGGTTTTGAAACGTTATGTGCACAATCAGATATCATATCATTTCATGTGCCATTAAGTGATGAAACTCATTCATTAATCGGTTCAGAATTCTTTGGTCAATTATCCCGAAAACCATTAGTTATTAATGCTTCTCGCGGAAAAGTGATGGATCTTGACGCAGCTATTTCAGCGTTGGAAAAAAAGCAAATAAGTGGACTATGCTTGGACGTACTCCCCGATGAGCCACCGCTTAAAAATGACAGTCATCATAACACGAAGTCATACAGAAGACTTTTTGAATTCGAAGATGTAATGTTTTCCCCACATGTAGCGGGTTGGTCAAAGGAAAGTTACCGAAAAATTTCAGACCGTCTGTTAGAGAACATCTTGAAATACAAGGGAATGTGATAGTGTTGCCCGGTTTTGACTTTAATGCAAGGTCAAAATATAGACGATTTTCGGGTTAAAATAAACTTGTTAAATCTTTGTTTTTTCGATAAACTTGCCGTTTAGAAGTTGTACGAATTGTACAATTAGAACGCTAAATTCGATCAAGAAGGAAAATATGAATCAAAAAGTACTGAAATGGGCCTGGTTGATGGTCTTTGGTTTTGCTATCCAATGGGCATCTGCACAGACGAACTTTGCCGACTTCCGTGTGAAGACATCAGATGGCGATGGAAAACCCCTCAGTGGTGTGATGGTAAAGATGTATTTGAATGGAATTTTTAAAACTTCAGATACCACTGACAGTGACGGTAACGCTATCTTCCAAACCTTAACCCCCGGTGTATACACGGTAGAAATGTCGAAAGACGGATTTTCAACCCAGAAAACCACTGGCTTAACACTTACTGCAGGTTTGAATGAGCAGTTGAAAGTGAATATGACCAACTCAATGACTGCGGTTGTTATTACAACCAAAGCATCAAACAAAGTCATACAGCTGGAGAAGAATGAACAAATGATTTCCGGTAAATCCATGATCAATAGCGGTCGACGGGGAGTTGGAGCATTGACCTCGACTAACTCGGCAATCATTGAATCCCGCCAAGGTATATCGGTACGTGGTACTCGTTCGGATGGTAATGGTACCTTTATTGACGGTGTAAGAGCCATCGGTTCTGGAGCTATTCCGTCCTTGGGTGTTGATCAGTTAGCCGTAAACATAGGTGGTATCCCTGCCATGTATGGTGACTTAACAGGGGGAGCATTTTCCTATACTTCAAAGAGTGCGACGAATAAGTTTGTGAGCATATTTGAAGGAATTACTTCTACCTTATTAGATCCGTATTCCTACAATACAATGGAAGGATTCTTATCGGGACCATTATGGATCGACAGGAAAAAGAACAGATTTGGTAAAACCGAAGAACTCGTGAAGCTTGGTTTTACCTTAAACGGTAATGTTGGTTATTACTACGATCCTTCTCCGACTCGTACTGGAGTTTATGTACTGAAAGAAGATAAGCTAAACCAAATCAAAGACGATCCATTGGTGTTTACTCCGAATGGATTTGTTCATCGTGCAGCGTATTTAAGAGAGTCTGATTTCGATCGTTTAGCAGCTCGTCCGAATTCTTCGCAGTACAATACGAACGTAATCGGTAAATTAGAGTTCAACCCGAACAAAAATATTTCAGTGACAGGTTTTGGTTCCTTCTATTATGGTGGAGGAAGAGGAGTTACCAATAACATATTGAACTTTGAGAATACGGGTAGAAACGATAATTATACCATTCGTTCCTATTTGCAATTCAAACAAACATTTGAAGTTGATAAAGAAAGTTCCATTAAAAGTGCATTCTACACGGTTCGTGCTGAATATCAGAACACTTTCAGCTACAATCGTAACGCAGACCACCTAGATAATCTATTCGATTATGGTTATGTCGGTACTTTTACCTCTTACCCAACAGAGCGTTTTGCTTACTCGCATTCAGATGCACAACAAAATCCTAACCGAGAGCCACGTATCGTTCAGGACCAGAATGGTAATTACGTGCAATTAAGAAACTACTGGGAACAGGTTGGTTTCCAAGATACTTTGGTTTCCTTCCAAGCTAGTGACTTGAACCCAGTGCGTTCTCGATACACCCAGAACGTGTATGATTACTTTGAGAGTCGTGGTGCCTCTATAAACAATCCATTAGCCATATTGGTGAACCAGGGTCTATTGAACGGTTACAATCCAAATAACGTGTACTCACTTTGGTCAACCCCAGGTACTACTCCTACTTCTTGGAGTAAAAACCAAGGTGAAAGATATTCTTTGTTCGCTCTTGGACAAATGCAGGTTAAGCCAAAAACAGTAGCTGGAAGAGAGCGTACGCCACATGATATCCAAGCTGGTTTCTATTACGAGCAGAATATCAATCGTGGTTACGGTTTGAATGCAAACGGTTTATGGGTGTTGATGGGGCAGTTGATGAATAGCCATATCAACGAGCTGGACGTTAATAACCCAATTTTAAGTTATGATGCAAACGGTGTGTTTACAGATACCGTTCGTTATCGTCGTTTGATCAACGCCGATCAACAGTCTCACTTTGACCGTGAGTTTAGAAACAAGTTAATTTTAGAAGGTCGTACAGATGTATACGGAAACGCCATCGATGAGCGCACCTTCGTTGATATCAACAGCTTCAAGCCAGGCGATTTTGATTTAAATATGTTCAATGCCAACGAGTTGTTGAACAATGGTAACAACTATGTGAACTACTTCGGTTACGATCACTTAGGAGATAAAGTAACTGGAAAGCCAAGCATTGATGAGTTCTTGAACGATCCAAACAAAAGAACAATTGGTGCTTTCCAACCAATTTATATTGCGGCTTGGTTACAAGACCAGTTCCAGTTTAAAGATTTGATTTTCCGTTTGGGATTGAGAATGGAGCGTTACGATGCCAATCAGTTGGTATTAAGTGACCCTTATAGTTTGTATCCAATCAAAACCGCAGGTGAAGTTGGACAAATCAATGGTTTAGATGTAATACATCCTACCAATATTTCTGAGGATGCTGCAGTATACGTAAACGATATGCAGTCTCCAACTCAGATTATCGGTTACCGTGAGGGCGACCGTTGGTTCAATGCAGATGGTTCTGAGCAGAGGAATCCAGAATTCCTAGCGAACCAAACCAGTAATGGTAGAATTGCTCCTTATTTGGTTGACTACAATAACCAAGAGGTTACGGCCAATACCTTTAAGGATTATACTCCTGCACTTAATTTATTGCCTAGAATTTGGTTCTCGTTCCCACTTGAACCTAAGAAAAAATCATTCTATGTTAGTTACGATGTACTTGCTCAGCGTCCAAATGCTGGTGCGTCCTTCCTATCAGTGGATGATGTCTATTTCTTGAAATTCCGTCAGGGAAGTGTATTAGCAAACGGTGCCTTAAATTCTCGCTTAAAAACAGACTACGAAGTTGGTTACAAGCAAATCTTTGGAAGAAGAGGAGATATGGGTCTAGAGTTGAGCGCTTCTTACAGTGAAATTAGAAATGACTTCGGTTTATACCAGATTAACCAAGGTTTCCCTGTTACGTACACAACCTACCGTAATATAGACTTTGCTACAATTACTGGCTTCCGTGGTAACTTCAACATCAGAAACATCGGTGCGATGAGTATGTCTGCTAGTTACATGTTGCAATTTGCAGATGGTACGGGATCTAACATCAATTCTCAGCGTGCATTGATTCAAAGTAATCAGCCAAACTTGAGAAACGTAATTCCTTTAGGTGCTTTGGATATTCGCCATAACATCAAGCTTTCAACTACATGGGCTTGGGGTGGTGGACGTTCACCAGGCGGACGTAAGCTTTATAAAGGGCCAATCTTGTTCGGAAAGGAAATCTTCAAGTTTACGAGCTTCAATATCATTGCCAATACATACAGTGGTGGGCCATACACTCCTACGGTTCGTGCCATTCAAATCGGTGCGGTAGATAGAGCGCAGATTAAGGGTCGTCCTTTCGGAGCTCGCCTACCATGGCAGTATAACTTCGACTTTAACGTAACAAAGAGCTTCCAATTGAATCGTGGTGATTCTAAAAAGCCAGTTTCAATTAGCGTATTCTTCTGGATTAATAACCTGTTGAATACATGGAATGTCGTTGGTGTATTCCCATACACAGGGCAACCTAATGATGATGGATTCCTTAACTCTCCTGCAGGACAACTTCTGGTTAGAACCCAGGTTGATGCACAGAGTTATTCAGATCTTTATCGTTTATTGTTAAACTCTCAAACCGGTAACTGGAATAGACCAAGAACCATTCGTTTGGGTGTACGTTTCAATCTTAACTAAGGAAAAAGAAAAATGAGAAAAATAGGATTTTTGGTTCTTGGATTAGTCGTAGCAGGTTTAAGCACGGCTCGTCCTATCAAAAACATAAACGGGCGTTCTGGAAAGAAGATCGTAAACAAGAGAGCAGGTGCTTTTGCTAGTACGTGTAATCCTGCGTCTCAATCCGTTGACTTGGACGTGAACAACGTTAGAACAAAGCTGCTTAACGGTGGTGACATGTGGTGGGATTTAAATAACCCTAAATATGAAATCCCTAAGATCAGTGATCCAAACGCCGTAAGAAAGCATTCTATGTTTGCTGGTGCGATTTGGATTGGTGGTAAAGATAATGGTGGAAACCTAAAGTTGGCAGCGATGACTTATCGTCAGTTCGGTCAAGATTTCTGGCCTGGTCCATTGGATACCACAACGGCCTCTACAGATCCATTGCGTTGTGAGGCGTATGACCGCATGTGGAAGGTTACGCGTGACGAGCTAGAAGAGTTTGAAGAGTCTGATTATGTAGAACAGAGTGCGGGTATACGTGAGTGGCCTGGTGGAAGTGATCGTGCAGTAAGAATTGGTGATGAAGCGGATTATCTAGCACCTTATAAAGAGGTTGTTGCCGATGGGGTGTACAATCCATTTGATGGTGAGCATCCAGTACTTGATGAAAGACGTCCTGTAATTGAAAACGGAGTAGACCGTCAACCAGATATGTTTATTTGGTGGGTTTATAACGATAAAGGTAATATTCACTCGGAGTCTGCTGGTCAACCGATTGGTGTAGAGTGTCAAACAACCGCGTTTGCCTTCTCAACCAACGACGAGGTGAATAACATGACCTTTTACTCAACAAAAATCATTAACAGAGGTTTTACCACCCTAAATGATTGTTACATGGGCCAATGGGTAGATGCTGATTTAGGTAACTATGCAGATGACTATGTAGGTTGTGATGTATCAAGAGGTCTAGGTTTCTGTTACAATGGTGATGACGATGACGAGGGTGTGTTGGGTTACGGATTGAATCCTCCAACTATCGGTGTTGACTATTTTGAAGGACCAACGGATACGGCAGGTAATCAAATGGGATTGAGTGTATTCATGTATTATAACAATACCTCAGATCCAATCACAGGTAATCCAGATAGAAATAACCCAAATAGTTTTTACAACTTCTTACAAGGTAAATGGAAGGGTGGCCAAAACGTAACTCGTGGTGGTAACGGATTCGGTGGTGCAGTAACAACCAAATACATGTTCCCTGGTTGTACCGACCCTGACTTTAGTGATTGTTGGGATGAGAGAATCGCAGGTAACCGTCCTGGTGACCGTCGTTTCTTGCAGTCAACAGGTCCATTCCTTTTGCGTCCAGGTCAAGTACAGCGTATAACGGTTGGTGTAGTTTGGGCTAGAACAACGAGTGGTGGTGCGGTAGGTTCACTTGATCTATTGAAACTTGCTTCCGATAAAGCACAAACTTTATTCAATAACAACTTCAAGATTCTTGACGGTCCTGATGCCCCGGATGTTGAAATTCAAGAGTTACACCAGGAATTGGTATTGAAATTCTTAAATACCAACTCAAATAAGGTTGAGAACTATTCAGAGAAGTATAAAGATGCGAACAACAAAGAGTTGACGTATAAGTTTGAAGGATACTTGGTATACCAGTTGAAAGATGCAACCGTAAATACCAGTGATTTGGATAACATCGATAAAGCTAGATTGCTTTTCCAATGCGATATCCAGAATGACAGAGGTCAAATCATCAATAAAGTATTTGATCCAAAACTTTCGCAAATGGTACCGGTTGAAAAGGTGGATGGATCGGATGAAGGTGTTCAACATACATTTAGTATTAAGAATGACCTTTTTGCGACTTCTGCGAATACAGAGTTGGTAGACTTTAGAAACTATTACTACATGGTCTTGAGTTACGCAATTCTATCGGATGATACACTTCAGGTGGATCCTAATCAGTTCTTAGCTGGTCGTAGAAATATCAATATTTATAGAGCTACTCCACATAAGACTGAGCCTGAAAACAACGGAACTCAGCTACAAAGTGCATATGGCTCTGGGCCTTCTTTGGTTCGTATATCTGGTAGAGGTAATGGTGGAATGCCACTTGAATTTACCAAAGAAACCATTGACGAGATTTTGGAATGGGGAATAGCCGCTAAACCTAAATATGTCGCTGGAGCTGGACCAGTAGCGATTAAAGTGGTTGACCCATTGAAAATACCGAATAATAAATTCCAATTCTACTTGAAGGAACGTACTCCATCTA
>Ga0255754_10001484_pt1 | contig 18121 bp, 16 predicted proteins | sample 101ome_22_FD_179954 | JGI IMG/M metagenome (GOLD analysis project Ga0255754, IMG submission 179954) | Coastal salt marsh microbial communities from the Groves Creek Marsh, Skidaway Island, Georgia - 101412BT metaG (version 2) | ecosystem: Environmental > Aquatic > Marine > Intertidal zone >... | reverse complement strand
TCATCAGCGTAGAGCTGGTGCGACAAGGCTTGGGAGGGCCCGTGTTATGAGTAATCCGCTTTTAGAGGTAGCCGCCGACCTGTTATCTGGCGCGATCAAGGTGGTGGATTTGAGTGTGACGTTAAATCCCAATACCCCCATTCTTCAGCTGCCCGAGGAATTTGGCTGGAAGAACGCGTGGCCATTCAGCATGGAAGAGATTTCTCGCTACGATGAGCGCGGTCCCGCGTGGTATTGGAACAACATAAAATGTGGTGAGCATACGGGCACACACTTCGATGCGCCTATCCACTGGGTGACGGGTAAAGATCACGAAAATCACGCGACGGATACCTTGCCGCCGGCTACGTTTGTGGCGCCCTGTGTTGTGATTGATGCCTCCGCGGAGACGGCGGCGGATGAAGATTTTCTCCTGACACGAGACTATCTGGAGCAGTGGGAAGCAACCCACGGCCAGATTCCTCAACGGTCTTGGGTGCTATACCGGACCGATTGGTCCAAGCGCAGTGACCCCGACGACTTTCTGAATAGACGAGAAGACGGTAACCACAGTCCCGGCTGGGACCCCGCCGCGATCACTTTTCTCGCGGAAGAGCGCGACGTGACGGGCGTTGGTACCGAAACAGTGGGCACAGACGCCGGTCAGGCCGCCGCGCAGGATCCCATGTTTCCCTGTCACAACCTGATGCACGGGGCCAACAAATGCGGACTGGCCAGTCTTTGCAATTTGGATCAGTTGCCCCCAACCGGTGCCATTCTGATCGCGGCGCCCCTGAAAATTCAAAACGGCTCTGGCAGCCCCTGTCGAGTCATTGCTTTGGTACCGACGGCGAGCTGATTCAGGTCAACAACGCGCAGATCTTGGGGGGAAGACAGGGCTTATGGCGGAACGCTCCTTCGTCGAAGAAGTGAAGAAACTCCGAGCGGGTGAGGGTGATGTATTCAAGGGCGAGGGAATTCTCGCCATCACCAAAGCACTGCTGCAGTCGGGGGTATCCTATGTAGGCGGCTACCAGGGGTCGCCGATCAGCCACCTCATGGACGTGCTCAATGACGCGCAAGATATTCTCGGCGAGCTGGGCGTGCACTTTGAGGCCAGTGGTTCTGAGGCGACGGCCGCGGCCATGTTATCGGCCTCGATTAATTACCCGCTTCGCGGCGCTGTCACATGGAAGTCCACTGTCGGGACCAATGTTGCGTCGGATGCTCTGTCTAACCTAGCGTCGGCAGGGGTTACCGGCGGTGCGATGGTGATCGTTGGCGAGGACTACGGAGAAGGCTCCAGCATCATGCAGGAGCGGAGCTACGCGTTTGCGATGAAGGCGCAAATGTGGCTGCTCGATCCGCGCCCAAATCTCACCAGCATCGTCGATATGGTGGAAAAGGGTTTCGAGCTTTCGGAGGCGTCCAACACGCCTATCTTTTACATGATGCGGATTCGCGGTTGCCACGTCACCGGTGAATTTGAAGCCAGGGCAAATGTGGCGCCGGCGTTTAGTGATAAAGCCCCGGTCGTTCCATTTCGCGAACCTGAAAAAATCATCTTGCCGCCTTTCGTTTACGCCCAGGAGCGGGAAAAGATCGCTCAGCGTTTGCCCGCTGCGATTGAGTTTATAAAGACCCATCGGTTGAACGAGATGTTTCCGGGTCGCTATGAGCAGCTGGGCATTATTACCTGCGGAGGGTCTTACAACACCGTTATCCGGGCACTTGAGCGTCAGGGCCTGGCGGATGTTTTTGGTAACAGCCATATCCCAATTTATTGCCTCAATGTTGCCTATCCGTTAATACCCGACGAGTTGGTTGAGTTCTGCGTGGGCAAGCAGCAGGTGCTTGTGCTCGAGGAAGGTCAGCCAGAGTACATTGAGCAGGGGATTCAGACGATTCTTCGACGGCGGGACGTGCAGACGCGTGTTTATGGCAAAGACATCATGCCTATGGCCGGTGAGTACACAGGACAGGTGATGCTCCAGGGTGTAACGACTTTTATTGAGGCGTACCCGGGCAAGCCGATTCCACTCAGGCTAGACGCCTCAACCGTCGCCGCCCTGGAAACCCCGGTGAGCGATGAAGACATAGCGGAACTCATGGTCTCCCTCCCCCCAAGGCCAGCAGGGCTTTGTACGGGGTGTCCAGAACGCCCGCTTTTTTCAGCGATTAAACAACTCCAGGGGGAGTTGGGTCCCTTTCATATTTCCTCTGATATTGGTTGCCACTCCTTTGCGACCGCCGCGCCCTTTAATCTGGGTAACACGATCATGGGCTATGGACTGTCCTTGGCGAGTTCTTCGGGGGTCCGACATGCCCTGCCGCACAAAGCCATTAGCATCATGGGCGATGGCGGGTTCTGGCATAACGGGCTGACCAGTGGGGTCACCAGTGCGGTGTTTAATGGCCACGATGGCCTGCTGATTGTCATCGACAATGGCTACTCGGCAGCCACTGGCGGGCAAGACATTCCCTCTTTGGTTGAACCCAATTTGATCGCGACGACGCTTGATGCAAAGCGTCCAAAAAGGGAGCAGTGGCAGCCCATAGAGGATGCTTGCCGCGGAGCCGGGGTGAAGTGGTTACGCACAGTAAGCACGTACAATATCGAGGCAATGAAAGAGACCCTGCGCGCTGCGCTTAGCTCTAATGAGCCGGGCTTAAAAGTCATCATTGCTGAGGGCGAGTGCATGCTCAATCGGCAGCGTCGGATCAAGCCGATGATCAAGCAGGCGATTAACAGCGGCAAACGCGTTGAGAAGGCGCGGTTTTACATCGATCCTGAAACCTGTACTGGCGATCACGGGTGCATTCGAATTTCGGGCTGTCCATCGCTGACGATAAAGGAAAACCCAGACCCTTTAAGGCTTGACCCGGTTTCCTATGTTGATAACAGCTGTGTCGGCTGTGGCGTATGTGGAACTAATGCGCACTCGGCGGTGTTATGCCCTTCTTTTGCTCGGATCAATGTTGTTCACAACCCTAATGGGTGGGATCGTTTGCTCGATCGAGTTCGCAGAGGCGTTCGCGGCTGGTTTGGCAGGCGAGAACAGCGGCGGCTTGAGCGCTACAGCTTATGAGTGACGCCCCCAAAACAATTAATCTGCTCATCGCAGCACTGGGCGGTGAGGGTGGCGGCGTACTCACTAATTGGTTGATCGATATCGCCGATGCTTGCAGCTGGCATTGCCAGAGTACCTCCTTAGCGGGGGTCGCACAGCGGACGGGGGCGACGATTTATTACCTGGAATTCATGCGGCGCGATGGCGACAACCGTCGTCCCGTGATGAGTCTTTTCCCCGCCCAAGGCGATATCGACATTGCCCTGACCTCTGAGATTGCTGAGGCCGGCCGTATGGTTAGTCGCGGGTTCATCTCGCCCGATAGAACGACATTAATATCCTCGGATCACCGAGTCTTTGGGATTACGGAAAAAACCCATACGGGAGATGGTACTGCTGATCGTGACCTTATTTTGGGGATGAGCGCACGTTACGCAAAGCGCTTTATTCATTTCGACATGGCAGAGCTGGTCAAGCGTCACGGCACGATCATTTCTGCGGGTATGCTGGGTGCACTTGCCGGCTCGGGTGTGCTGCCTTTTGAGCGTCGGGCTTATGAAAAGGCGCTACAAAGCGGCGGCGGCGCAACAGCTAATCTCAGCGCCTTTTCGGACGCGTTTGAGCGCGCCGCGCGGGGTGGTGTCGGGGTAATAGACCCGGCGATCATTCCCGAGAAAGAGGCTGGTTTTGTGTTGCCCGAGCCAAAGACAGAGGCGGGCCGGGCGCTATTGCCAATCATTGCGAGGTTGCCGGATCCTATTCAGGAAGTGGTTTATCTTGGCGCGCAAAAGCTGGTTGATTTTCAGGACACGGCCTACGCGATGACCTATTTGCAAGTTGTCGAGGGACTGCTCGCCATTGATGCTCCTGAGTCGAGCTATGAATCAACCCGCGAAGCGGCACGATGGCTGGCTTTGTGGATGGCGTTTGAGGATATTCCCCGGGTCGCGCAGCTCAAGCTGCGTCCCTCGAGAGATGACAGCTTGCGTCAAGAAGCGGGAATCGGCGCGGCGGAACCGATGAAAGTCAGTGAGTATTTTCATCCGAGAGTGGAAGAGGTCGCGTCACTGCTGCCCAAAATGATCGGCGAGGCCTTGCTACGCTCCAGGGTCATGAGGAAGCTGGTAAACAGTGCCCTCGGTGCACGTCAGCTCCGGACTGACACTATTGGGGTGACCTTGGCGCTGCGCGGCATGGCGGCCTTGCGCCACGTGCGACGCCACACCCTTGGTTATCATCATGAGTGGCGCATGATCACCGCCTGGCTTGACGCCATTCGCAATGCTCCTGACTCTGAAGTGGCCCGCGCCCTAGTCGATTGTGGGGGTATGGTGAAAGGCTACGGATCGACCCGCCACAGAACAACCTCCCGCTTGATGCTCATTGTGGATAAGGTTGCGGCTGGCAAGGTCACTACAGCGCAGGCGATACATGACCTTCGCATAGCAGCAATGGCGGGCGAGGAAGAAGAACCCTTTCAATCGGCACTTGCGACGCTGAGCCCCTGATGGCTCGCCACCCGTTTGTTGAGGGTTGGCAGCGACTCTTTCCCGGAGTCGCTGTAGCGTTTTTAATCATGCTTGCAGCGACGTTTCTCGCGCAGCGCTATGGCGCTCCCGCAATGCTGTTGGGCCTGCTTCTTGGTATGGCGTTTAATTTTCTCAGTGAGACGCCCAAGGTGTTGCCGGGTATCGACTTTTCGTCGACGCAGATTCTTAGATTTGGTGTCGCATCACTTGGGTTGCGACTCACCATTGACGACGTCACTTCGCTTGGGTGGGCCGCTGTTGCCATGGTGGTGTTGGCGGTGATTACTACCATGCTGATTGGCGTTGTGCTGGCCCGATTGTTGAGCGTCGATTCAAAAATGGGGGTCCTGACAGGCGGGGCTGTTGGTATTTGTGGAGCTTCCGCTGCCATGGCCATCAGCAGCGTGTTACCCCAAGGGCCTGATACAAAAAGGCAAACCTTGTTCACCGTCATTGGTGTGACCGCCCTCAGCACCGTGGCGATGGTTTTTTATCCGGTTGTCGGCAGCTCGCTGTCGCTAAGCGATACCGAGATGGGGTTTTTTATCGGGGCAACCATTCATGACGTGGCGCAAGTCGTCGGTGCCGGCTATTCCGTCTCCCCCGAGGTGGGTGATTTGGGCGCGTTTGTGAAGCTACTGCGCGTGGCTATGTTGGTTCCTGTTGTATTGTTACTTGGCGTCATTGTCAGGTTGCGCAGTGGCGACGCCAGTCAGTCGGGGATTACAGCCCCCGTCCCCTGGTTTCTAATCGTTTTTATGGGTCTTTTTGTCGCCAACAGCCTCGGGGTAATTCCTCGGGAAATCGCATTGCCGCTTGCTGACTCTGCATCGCTATTTCTGTTGTTGGCGATTGCAGCACTGGGTGTTCGCACCTCGTTGAAAGAAGTGCTGACGATTGGCATAAAACCTGTGATGTTGCTTGTGGGAGAAACGGTCTTTCTGGCCTCCGCGGTGCTGGCTTATCTGATGTGGTTGGCCTGAGCAGACGCTGACGTTGCATGTTGGTTTTTAAAGTAGTTATTCCCGTTAGCGTCTTGTGAGAAGGATTATTCAATGAGAGCAATTTACTACACAACCCATGGTGACGCGGGGGTGTTGACAGCGGGGGAATTACCTACCCCTCCGATTGAATCCCACCAGGTGCTTGTGCGTGTCGCAGCGGCAGGCGTGAATCCAATCGACCGTCGGCTGCGCGCTGGCGAGCTGCAAGAGTACATAAGCCGGACTTTTCCGGTTGTGCCTGGTTGGGATTTTTCCGGCGTGATCGTTGCAGTAGGAGAGGAGGTAGAGGACTGGAGAGTCGGTGACGAAGTCGTTGGTCTCGCCTTTACCTGGTCGGTGCAGCACGGGACCTACGCCGAGTTTGTGCCGGTGGACGCGACCGCGATAGCAAAAAAGCCCCCGGCGCTATCATTCACTGACGGGGCTGCACTTCCCCTTGTGTCACTCACGGCTTGGCAGTCACTAGCCGAGTACGGTGAGTTGCGTGAGGGACAGTCCGTGTTCATTCAGGCAGGCGCAGGGGGTATCGGCAGCGTAGCCATCCCGATGGCGAAACACCTCGGCTGCCGTGTTTATACAACTTGTAGTGCTGGCAATCGAGACTATGTGAAAGCGCTAGGCGCCGACGTTGTGATCGACTATAACGTGGCGCCCTACGTCGATGCGCTGAGAGAGCATGAGCCGAACGGCGTTAATTTGGTGCTGGAGACCTTATATGGCGATGACATTTCTCTGAATGCTATTGGCCTCGCCAAGAATGGTGGCGCGGTGGTGTTTATGAATAACGAGCCGCCGGCGGTCTCCGAGATTGATGAGCGAGGCTTGCGTAGTACGTTTCTTCATCATCGCGCTGATGGCGCCATGCTTGCCGAACTCATGGCAAAGTACCAACATGCAGAGCTCCCCGTTCCCCCGGTGGAGATCATGCCACTAGCAGAAGCGCGGGAAGCCCACAGACGTTCGGAAAGCGGCCGCACTCGGGGTAAGATTGTGTTGCAGGTTGCAACCGACCTTTAAAGCTTTAACACGATTTTGAGCAAAGAGAGCTTGCCGTCAGGTCGGTGCTTTTTCCGCGAGAATATCGATTTCAAAAGACAGGACTTTGCTGCCGTTCTGGTTAAAAGCCTCGTTGCGGCTTCGGATCACTCCCCACTTATCCCGAATGACCTTATTCGATTTGTCGATTATCTCGTAGGTATAGGTGACGGTGTGCCCCGGTCGCACAGGCTCAAACCATTCCATCGCTTGTACTGAGATTCCGGCGCCATTTCGTCGGCCATCGTTAACCCCCTGAGCATACACTTCCATGTAATCGACCATTTTGCGCATCCACATCGCACACACGTGCCAAGGGGCGGCGACTAGACCTCCCCATCGAAGTGTTCGGGCGGCATCGGGATCTGTGAATTCAGGTGCCTGCGCATAGCGTCGCGCAAAGGCCACCATCTCGAGTTCGGAGAACGTGTGGCTTCCAAAGACATGAAACTCGCCTACTGGCAAATCTTCAAACCAGCGATTTCTTAGATAGAGGTTACTCATGCCCCGACTCCACTGCGAATATGGCGGTGATTTCCGCTACCAGCGATTCATCGGGGCCAAACACAGAGATCTCTACCGTTTGGCTGTCGCAGTCCGGGACCATCGAGCCCGATTTTCTATCGCCCAGTCTAATAGCGGTGGATATTGACTGATCAACAAAGGTTGGCTTGCGCCAGGTCAAGCTGGGCACGCCGGTCAGCATGACCGGACGCACTCCCTCCGCTGTGAGCGCTTCGGTCACCAGCTGTGTTGCCAGGGCAGCTACCTGCCAGCCGCTGGCGCATAATCCACCAAAAATGGACGCATCGCCGGCGGCCGTATCAAGATGGTAGGGCTGAGGATCAAAGGCCTGGGCAAACTCAATAATTTCCTGCTGCGAAAGGGATCGTGCTTGGCTGTTCATTGGGGGTGACTCTTGTTACTTCGAGAATTGGGATTTTGAAGCGACTAGTCTACCTTGAAATGACCTCGGCGGTGGTGTGAGCCGTGCAGCCTCATGCCGATTGATTGAGGTACGAGATCACTACAGGGCTTTGCTCGGCAGTCGGGAGAAATCCAAATGTGTCATGGGGTGCGCGATAGCACGACGAGGTGGCCTCGTGAGACACTTGGTCGATGATGGTGTTCATTAAAAAGTAGGGGAATCTAATGAGTTTGAGTTTCTATGATTGTAGTGTGGCCAGTTTTTTACAAACTTTAGGCGGGGTCAAAAACGCCATGGAACGCGGCGTCTCGTGTGCCTCCGAGTCGGGGCTGGATTTGGAGGCTCTGGTTAATTTCAGTCTTCACGAAGATATGTTGCCCTTTTCCTTCCAGGTCATTTCGGTTTGGCACCACTCCCTGGGTGCGATGAAGGGACTTTCGGCGGGGTTATTTGAGCCACCGCCCAAGCTTGGCGATTTAAGCTATGCGGAGTTAATGGGGCTCGTCGATGAAGCCATCGATTTTTGTTCGGGGTTAGATGCGTCGGTGGTTAATGACCTGGGTGGACGTCCCATGCTTTTTAAGATGAGCAAGATGGAGCTGCCGTTCACCACGGAAAGTTTTTTGTTGTCTTTCTCACTGCCCAACTTCTATTTCCATGCGACGACAACCTATAGCATCCTTCGACACCATGGAGTACCGCTGGGCAAGCTGGATTATCTGGGTAATCTCCGAATGAGCACTTGAAAAGCTGAGGCTGTTAAAAGAGTTCAGCGCGCCTCGTGATTAAGCCGGGTCTGGCGGGCGATGATGGTGGTTTGTACCTCGCTGGCGCCCTCATAAATGCGTAGCGCCCGTATATCCCGATACAGAGATTCGACGATATAGCCTTTGGTAACCCCTTTCCCGCCGTGTAATTGAACTGCCGTGTCGATGACTTGCTGAGCTGTTTCTGTTGCGTGATATTTCGCCATGGCCGCTTCTCGAGTAACACGATCGGCCGCACAGTCTTTGGTCCAGGCAGCGCGGTAAACGAGGAGGGCACTGGCGTCGACGCCCAGTGCCATCTCACCTATCTTGGCCTGCACGAGCTGCAAGTCATCAAGTTTGCCACCAAAAATGTCCCGCGATGCAGTGTATTCAAGGGTTTCATCGAGAGCTCTTCGCGCCATGCCCAGTGCGGCGGCCGCGACCGTTGATCGAAAGACGTCGAGGGTTGCCATGGCGATGCCGAAGCCTCGACCCTCGTCACCGACTCGCTGTACGTCGCTGATCCGACAATCATTGAATTCGAGCGTGCCGAGTGGGTGTGGTGCGACCAGATCAATGCGTTCGGTAACGTCAAATCCCGGGGTGCCGGCCTCGACAATAAAGCAGCTTATGCCCTTGGCGCCGCCACTGTCATCGGTGCGCGCGAACACCGTATAAAAATCAGCGATACCTGCATTGGATATCCAGGTCTTGCAACCGTTCAGCACCCAATGGTCGCCATCCTGCGTCGCGCGACATTCCATGGCGGCCACATCAGAGCCGGCGTTTGGTTCGGACAGGGCAAAGGCGCTCATCTTCCGGCCTGCAGCCACCGCCTCTAGATACGCTGACTGCTGTTGAGCAGAGCCAAAAAGTGAGATCGGCCCGCTGCCGAGGCCTTGCATGGCAAAAGCGAAGTCTGCAAGCGCATTGTGCCGTGCCAGCGTTTCCCGGATGATGCAGAGACTTCTGACGTCCAGCTTTTCGAGGTGTCCGCCGCCACTTGCGGGCACGGCGTAGCCAGCAAATCCTGCGGCGCCCAATGCTTGGACCAGCTTGACGCAGGTGCCGTCCAAATCGTCGTGCTCCTGCGCGGTCAGCTCCGCCATGTGTTCTGTAGCCCACGCATCCAGCGTCGCTGCCAGCACGCGGTGATGGTCCTCAAAAAATGGCCAATCTAGAAAACTTTTATCGCTCACTGCGCTTCCTCTCAGAGTCTGGTGAGTGCCTGCTGCTAACGTAAGCAACCGCCCTCAATTACCCTCGAATACCGGAGATTCTTTGTTGACAAACGCCTGGTAGGCGCGATTGAAGTCCTCGGTCTGCATGCAAATCGCCTGCGCTTGCGCTTCGCATTCGATAGCTTGGTCAACAGACATATTCCACTGCTGATGGAGCTGTGTCTTGGTGATGCCATTGGCAAAGGTCGGGCCAGAGACGATTCGCTCGGCGGCGGCTGTAGCGGCGCTTTGTGGGTCCTCGCTGATGCCGTTAAAGAAACCCCATCGCTCACCCTCATCAGCGCCCATGGATCGGCCAAAGTAGAGGAGCTCGCTGGCGCGGCCCTGTCCGATAAGGCGAGGAAGAATTGAGCATGCGCCCATATCGCAACCGGCTAATCCCACACGGTTAAACAGGAAGGCAACTTTGGCAGAGGGCGCCGCATAGCGGAGGTCACTTGCCATGGCGATAATCGCACCGGCGCCGGCGCAGATACCCTCCACGGCGGCAATGATGGGCTGTGGGCAGGCGCGCATTGCTTTGACCAGATCGCCGGTCATCCGTGTGAATGCCAGTAGCTCGCTCATAGACATATCAGTCAGTGGACCGATGATTTCATGAACGTCTCCTCCTGAACAAAAGTTGCCGCCGGCACCTTTGATAACGACGGCATGGATATCCTCGGCATAGCTGAGTGAGCGAAATAAATCCCGTAGTTCGGCGTAGGAGTCAAAGGTCAGCGGATTTTTCCGGTCTGGTCGGTTGAGCGTTATCAGCGCAACGCCATCGGCGGCTTGCCACAGAAAATGAGTGGCCTGATAGTCTGCTAATGTGGTTTTCTGCATAAAACTTCCTCGTTAAGACGTTTCTCCACCGTCGAGGGCGATCGCCTGCCCATTAACAGCCCCGGCCGCTTCGCTTGCTAGCCATTGTACCGCGGCTGCGACTTCGGCGGGCTCAATCAATCGGCCCATGGGGTTGGAATCGGTGAAGTGTGTCAGAGCCACTGCCTCTGAGCGCCCGGTCTTTTCGGCGATGGTTTTGATGGATTGCTGAATAATGTCTGTGTTGGTGTAGCCCGGGCACACCGCGTTAACAGTGATGCCAGCGTCGGCGACCTCGAGCGCGAGGGACCGGGTAAGCCCAAGTACCGCGTGCTTCGATGCGACATAGCCGGCTACATATTTGTAGCCCTTCAGTGAGCCTGTGCTCGCAATGTTAATAATCCGGCCCCACTTTTGCTCTCGCATCGTTGGCAGTGCCTGCTGTGAGCAGTGAAACACCCCGTTAAGATTTAAATCCAACGTGGCTTGCCATTGGGAAAATTCAATTTTGTGAAAAGGAGCGGTGGGCGCCATACCTGCACAGTTCACCAAAATATCGACGGGACCAAGGTTATTATTTGCGTGCTCGAAGGCCGAGGCCACCTGCTCCGGATTGGTGACATCGGTCGGTTGCACCAGGCAGCGATCACCTAAGGTGGAGGCCAAGAGATCCAGAGGCGCTTGTCTTCGGCCGAGCAACGTCAAGCTGCAGCCCGATGCGTGCAGGGCTGTAGCGATTGCGGCGCCGATGCCACTACCGGCACCGGTGACAAGAGCGTGTCGGCGCATCAGGATATCTCTCTTTCGCGCTCAGCGAGAGTGTGCGCCTGGCGATAACCCAAAAAGTATTGGTGGGGCTCATTAACTCCGGGTCCGTTATACCCAAGCTGGGCCGCCGCATGAAGCGTCCAGTTGGGGTCGGCGAGATGGGGCCGCGCGAGGCACACCAGATCGGCTCGCCCCGCCGCGATGATACTGTTGACGTGGTCAACTTCGTAAATGTTGCCAACCGCGATGGTGGGGATGCTCCCTTCGTTGCGGATGAGGTCCGAAAGCGGTGTCTGAAACATTCTGCCTGGCTGGGGTTTTGCCTTGTGAGTCGTTTGACCTGTGGATACGTTGATGATGTCTGCGCCCGCCTGTGAAAACGCTTGCGCGATGGCGAGAGCTTCATCCTCGGTAACCCCATCATTGCCTATCCAGTCGTGAGCAGAAATTCTGACGGACATGGGCTTTTGTTGGGGCCAGGCTGCACGCATCGCACGGCATACCTCTAGCGGGTAGCGCAGACGATTCTCCAGACTGCCGCCGTAGTCGTCATCTCGATGGTTTAGTACCGGGGTGATAAAGGAGGACAACAGATAGCCGTGTGCTGCATGCATCTCGATCATGTCGAAGCCAGCCGCGTTGGCTCGATGAACGGCGTCAACGTGGAGTTGCAGTACGAGATCCATGTCTTCCCGGGTCATGGCACTTGGTACCGGGCTATAGCTGTCGAAGGGAACTGCGCTCGCCGAGAGCAGCGGCCACTGCTGATCCGTTGGCAGTGGTTCATCCAAAATTTTCGGATCCCACTTCCAGGGTTCAAGTGTGGCGCCCTTCGGCCCCGCATGACCAATTTGCATGGCCATTTTTGCCTGCGAATGGTTATGTACAAACGACACGATTCTTTGCCACGCCTGGGTGTGGTCATCGCTCCAAATGCCAGTACACCCGGGTGTAATCCGGGCTTCCGGGCTCACATTGGTCATCTCGGTATAAATCAGTGCGGCCCCTCCCTTGGCCAGGGAGCCGTAGTGCACAAGGTGCCAGTCATCTGGCAGCCCATCTGTTGCGCTGTACATGCACATGGGTGAGACGCAGACTCGATTGGCCAATGCCATATCGCGCAATTGGTAGGGCAGGAATAGGGGAGGCACTGGCTCATTGGCCGCGTCGCCAAGGTAGCGTGTGGTTAGGTGTGCCTCCATCGTGGCGAGCCAGTCCGCATCTCGCAGGCGTAAGTTTTCGTGGCTTACCCGTTGGCTTCGGGTAAGCATAGAGTAATTGAACTGTTTCAAGTCGAACGCGTCGATGTAGCGTGGAACATGCTCAAACCAAATCATGGCGTTACGGGCGCTGTTTTGAAGCCTGAGTACGTCGATCTTGCGCTCCTCTTGATAGGCCTTCAACGCATCGGGCACAGGCATGCCGCTGTTGAGATGACCGGCGAGTGAGATCGCGTCTTCCAGGCCGAGTTTGGTACCCGACCCGATCGAGAAGTGTGCTGTGTGCGCAGCGTCGCCGATGAGAACGATGCGATCATCCTTGATCCAGTTGTCGCAATACACCGCTGGAAAATTGATCCAGGCAGACCCTCTGATATGAGCCGAGTTGGTCATCAACTCATGTCCATCGAGGTAGCGCTCGAAAATTTGTCGGCAGGTCTCCGCGCTTTCGCTGTGGGACATTTCTTCGAAACCTAGCGCATCGTAGACATCGGGGGTTGTTTCGACGATGAACGTCGAGGTTGAGTCATCAAACTGATAGGCGTGCGCCCAAACCCAGCCGTGCTCTGTTTTTTCAAAGATAAAGGTGAATGCATCCCTGAAGGTTTGATGGGTCCCCAGCCAGACAAATTTGTTGGGTCGGGTTTCAATGGTGCACTGAAAGGTGTCTTGGTGAGCGTTGCGAATTTTGGAGTTGAGTCCGTCACTGGCGACAATCAAATCGGCGTCAGCGAAGCGATCGTTAATGTCACTGAGCTCAAATTCTTGCTCGAAGTAAAGTTCCACGCCGAGTTCCTGTGCGCGGGCGTGCAGAAGCTGAAGAAATCGCTTGCGGCCCAAGCCGATAAAGCCGTGCCCTCCCGAACGCTCGACTTCGCCATTTACATGGCAGTCGATGAGATCCCAGTGAATAAATTCGTCCACGATGGTCTGCGCGCTGACAGGGTCGTTGGCCGTAATGTTCTCAACGGTCTGATCTGAGAACACAATCCCCCAGCCAAAGGTGTCGTCGGGTTTGTTGCGTTCAAAGACCTGAATTTGATGGTTTGGGTTTCGGAGCTTCATGCTGATCCCAAGGTATAACCCGGCTGGACCGCCACCGATGCAGACAACTTTCATGTGAGTGTGCCCCTTGCTATGACTCAAGCGCTTTACGCAGCGCGCAAATTGCTCGCAAACAATAGGTCGCGAATGGACGCGTCCAAAACGTTTTAAGTTTAAAATATAGGCCTGGTGTATTCAAACATTTTATATTTAAAATATTAACCAGGCGCAGTATGATTGAAGACAGGCGGTGCCTATCGGCGTTAATACCCCGGCTAAAAAGTACGTGAGAGGATGGTTATTTCTTGTTGAAAAATAAAGAAAATATTAGCTCCTTGGACCATGAATCCCGACTCGATCAGGGGGATCACGACGCCATCAGGCTTTGGCTGCGTCTGCTCACCTGCACCAATATGATAGAAGGCGCGCTCAGGACCCGGCTCCGTGAGGCCTTTGGCACCACGCTTCCGCGGTTTGATTTTATGGCCCAGCTAGCCCGCGTGCCCGAGGGGCTCACGATGGGCGAACTTTCTCGACGGATGATGGTGTCGGGAGGCAACGTGTCGGGCATTGCGAGTCAGTTGGAGAGGGAGGGACTGATCCATCGGGCGCCGCTGCCGAATAACCGCCGCACCTTTTGTGTCAAGTTGAGCCCCGAGGGTGAGCACCGTTTTGCGGAAATGGCAGAGGCTCATGAGCAATGGGTGGTTGAGCTTCTTGGGCACCTTACGCATGACGATCACCAGCGGTTAATGAGCACGCTCAAGCAGGTAAAGTCAGGGATAGCTGAATCCCTCGAATAGTCAGCTGAGAACTCTAGATTCATAGATGGAAGACGACTGTGTGGAAGCCAGCCGAGCGAATTAAGTATCAGACCGAAGTGACATCTTGGCCGGACGCCCAGCGCGCCGCGACTAGCCGTTTATTTTCACCTATCGTTATCGGGAGCATGAGTCTCGAGCAGCGGACTTGGATTCCTGCGATGGTGCCTTGGCGCTCGAATGAAGAGGGCGAGGTCACCCAGGACGTCATCGATTGGTACGGTCGGTTTGCCGAGGGCAAACCCGGTGCAATCGTGATTGAAGCGACGGGCATTCGAGATATACCGAGTGGGCCTCTGCTACGGATCTCAAATGACGGTTATGTGCCGGGTCTCAAGCGATTGGTGGAGACCGTGCGTGAGGCCAGTAACGGGCAGACGCGTTTGTTAATCCAGCTGATCGACTTTCTGAGCATCCGTCGCAGGCCGGACCCGGTGAAATACTTCGAGCGGTTTTTGGCGATTACCGATCAGCATCGTGAGGTGCTCGAGATGCGAGGTGCAGACGAGTCTGCAGTACGTGCGAAGCTTGGGCAACTCGGTGATAGTGAACTTGAGCAAGTGTTATCGCCCGAAGAATTAGAGGCGCTGCGGTTTGGCTATCGTGAACGCGTCACCGACACGCATATCCCGGCGCTCGCCGAGCTGCCTGAGACGCTCCCCGGATTGTTTGCGGCCGCGGCAAACCGGGCCAAGCAGGCCGGCTTTGATGGCGTGGAGTTACATTACGCCCACGCTTACACCATGTCCTCTTTTTTGTCGGCCACTAACACCCGGACAGATGGCTACGGCGGTGGGGTCGTGGAACGAATTCGTCTTCCTCTCGAGGTGTTTTCGAGGGTGCGGGATGTTGTCGGCGCGGAATTTCCGGTCGGGTGTCGCTTTTTGAGTGACGAGATTGTCGACGGGGGCAGCGGTCTCTCGGATGCCTGCTTTTTTGCTACTGAATTCGCCCGGGCTGGCATGGACTTTTTGAGCTTATCCCGTGGCGGTAAGTTTGATGATGCCAAACAGCCCAAAGTCGGCTGGGCGGCTTATCCCTACACCGGTCGCAGTGGGTATGAATGCATGCCCTCTTATATATCCGATGCGCAGGGACCCTGGGAGCGTAACGTTGAACCGGTAGCGGCGGTGCGCTCGGCGGTGCGAGGCGCCGGCTTTACGACCCCTATTGTGACGGCAGGGGGTATTTACAGCTTTGATCAGGCCGAGCGTCTGTTAAAGGAGGAGAAGGCCGACGTGGTGGGCTTTGCGCGGCAGGCTCTTGCGGACCCTGATTGGTTCGAGAAAGTCAGGCAGGGTAGAGGAGATGAAGTGATGCTCTGTCGTTATAGCAATTACTGTGAAGGGCTTGATCAGAAGCACAAGCAGGTTACCTGTGAGCTGTGGGATCGAGATAAGCTTGACCAGCCAGGCACGGTGTTAGCAACAGATGGTAAGCGTCGTTTGACCGCGCCAGCCTGGCGCGGATAAAGCGATGACTGGATCGAGAGATTTACGGCACTTACTCGCCAACCTCTCGCCAACTCTCGATCGATATCCTTATGGTTTCATGCTTCGAGAAGCGTCGCTTTTAGGTGACGTTATCGAAACCAGTTTCGCAGTGATACGCGAGGAAGAAGGCATTACCGTCGTTTATCGCATGGATAGTTGTCGTGTCGATGACGAGGCTGGCAAGAACCATTTTGCGCGCATTACGCTTGGGGTTCACTCAAGCCTACATGCAATAGGACTGACGGCTGCGGTTTCGCAGGCCTTGGCCTCGAAACAGATCTCTTGTAACGTCATCGCAGGCCTCTATCATGATCATATTTTTGTGCCTTGGCCTCGGCGCATGGACGCGTTTGCGGCTATCGAGGCGTTATCAGCAGTCTAGAGCCCCCCAACCTCTTTCACCCCCGTTAGACCATGCTTTTTTAAAATTCTGCCATCGGCAAATTCACCACGCCGAAGAATTCCCATAGGGCAATGCGAGCAAATCAGCTACGATAGAAACACCGAGTTAATGTCTCTAGCTTAAAGACGGCGGTTATTAAATGAGAATTGTTAGGTTAGCACTGACGTGTTCCATGCTACTTCTCTTATTATCAGGGCTGGCATCAGCGGATCCGGCCTCGAGATTCAGTAGTTTGCTTGAGGAGACAGAAAAAGTCCGCGGGCATAGTGAAGCAGAGCCCGAGCCTGAACCCGAACCTGAGCCCGAGCCGGCAGCCTGTGGTGAAGAAGGAAAGAAACAGTTCGTGGAGCTGGTGGCCGATCAGTACTACCTCTGGTATCGGGAGTTGGCCCGGGTTTCACCCGATGACTATGCAACGGCACAGGCTTATCTGGACGCGTTAACCGCGCCCCTGGCAGTAGACAGTCGCGACCCCGGGTTTTCTTATTTAACAACAAAGGCGGCGGATGATGCCCGTGGAGCGACAGGCGCCTACGTGGGTTTTGGGTTTCGTTATCGTTGCGACAACACTGCCTGTTTCTTTTTCTCGGATGTTCTTCAGGGGGGGCCAGCGGGCGACGCGGGCTTTACTCGCGGCGATGAAGTGCTTGCAGTTGACACGGGCAATGGTTACGAAGCGATAGACCAGTTGATTGCCCGCAACGTGACAACGCTGGAGTTATTTGGTGCCTCAGAGGAAGGCGTAGCGCGCGGGTTTCGGGTGCGAAAAACCAGTGGTGAGATTGTTGAGGAGGTCATAGAGAAGCGCGAGCTAGATACGCCACCTCTCGCCGTCGAGCCGTTGCTTCTGCCTCGAGAGGGTCTCTCACCTGTGGGCTACCTAAACCTCCGATCTTTCATCACCTCCGCAAACGTCGAGTTAGAGGGCGCCACATCGTATTTTAAAGAGAATAATGTGACCGACCTCATTGTCGACCTTCGCTATAACGGAGGTGGGTATTTAAGCGTTGCCGATCGAATGCTTGATTTACTGGGTGGTCTTGTTGCTGAGGACGAGCGCAGTTTTTGGATCACCCACAACGACAAGCAGAGTGACTTGGATCAGGGTGCTGTTTTTGCCGAACTGCCACAATCTATGACGCCAATCAGGATCGCCTTTATTACGACCGGTGGAACTGCTTCAGCGAGTGAGCTTGTAATCAACGGGCTGGCGCCCTACATAGAAGTAGTGCTGGTCGGTGAGGATACGCTGGGTAAAGCGGTGGGGCAGTATGCTTTCGATCAAAATCAGCTCAGTGAATATGCCGAATGTGACACTCGTTTGCGACTGGTGGCCTTCGAGATCGTCAACGGAGAGGGTAATGGGGGCTACTACACCGGCCTTGTGGATTCAGGACGTTTCACGCTGTGCCCTGCGGCGGATGACGTCACTCGGGACTGGGGAGATCCCTTGGAGGCATCAGTTACGACGGCGCTCGGATGGTTGAACCAGGGTGTCTGTAGCGTTACAGCGTCCACCCGTGGTCGCGATATGCTGAGAAAGCGTGATCGCGATCTGCCTGTCTGGGATCTTATGAAACAACCAGACGCCCCCTTTGGCAGGTCACCTTTTGTTCAGTAGCAATGACTGAATAGCTGGACAATAAAAAGGGCACCCTATAGATGCCCTGTTAGCATGACGCTTAGAGCGCCCTTGGTTTGTGGACTTACCAGCTGTAGTTGACCGAAACCCCCCACCAGCGAGGATCGGCATAGAACAGCTCGGTCATACCAAAGCCGCCGCCAGAGGGTGGTCCGGCCAAGTCGAACGCCATGCGCCCGTATTCCTCATCGGTTACGTTGTTCACGTAGGCAGCCACCAACCATGCCTGACTCGCTGACGTCCATGAAAGACGGACGTTGGACACAACGTAGGCGTCCTGGGTGCCCACCGGGGAGTTCTTGAGCTGGAAGAAGTGGTCGTCCATGTAGTTAAAATCATACTGTGCCGCCATGGACCCGCCCATCATGTCCCACTGGTACCGGATCATGC
>Ga0255754_10001479_pt1 | contig 18144 bp, 18 predicted proteins | sample 101ome_22_FD_179954 | JGI IMG/M metagenome (GOLD analysis project Ga0255754, IMG submission 179954) | Coastal salt marsh microbial communities from the Groves Creek Marsh, Skidaway Island, Georgia - 101412BT metaG (version 2) | ecosystem: Environmental > Aquatic > Marine > Intertidal zone >... | reverse complement strand
ATGTATTCTACTATTTTTTTTTTTTTTTGTAGCAAACGGTGAAATAATTGACTTAGTTTTTTGTGTTCTTTCTTATTATATATATTTTTTTTGTCTATTTTTCAGAGAGTGAGCTAAGGCGTGAAATCAGCCGCCTGGGGACTACGACCGCAAGGTTAAAACCCAAAGGAATTGACGGGGGCTTACACAAGCGGTGGAGCATGTGGTTTAATTCGATACAACGCGCAAAACCTTACCAATTTTTGACATAGGAGAAGTATTTTTGTTATTAAAAATTTCTTTTTTTCTACAGGTGCTGCATGGCTGTCGTCAGTTCGTGGCGTGAGCTGTTGGGTTAAGTCCTAGAACGAACGCAACCCTCAGGTTCTTTGCTTTGAATCATTGAACCAACTGCCTCTGAGATAGAGGAGGAAGGGGAGGATGACGTCAAGTCCGCATGGCCCTCATGAATTGGGCTACACACGTGCTACAATGATGATGCCAAAAAGATGCAAGTTGGAAACACGGAGCAATTCTCTAACCATCATCTTAGTTCGGATTGGTCTCTGCAACTCGAGACCATGAAGCCGGAATCGCTAGTAATCGTAGATCAGCATGCTACGGTGAATTTGTATCTAAGCCTTGTACACACCGCCCGTCACACTATGAAAGTGAATCGTATTCAAAGAAATTGTGCTTTTTTTTTATTTATATCACTTGTCTGTTTATTGTTGTGATGTCGTATTTAAAAGATATTTTTACAATACTGTTTATGATTGTAGTGAAGTCGTAACAAGGTAGCTGTAGGGGAACCTGTAGCTGGATAGACTCCTTTTTTTTATTTTATATTTTTTTTTAATGAGTGAGTTTGATCCTGGCTCAGAATGAACGCTAGCGAAAAGCTTAACACATGCAAGTCGAATGCTTCTTTAAGCATGGCGAACGGGTGAGTAACGCGTAAGAATTTACCAAAAAATTCTTGGAAATCAAGAATATATAAAGATATGTGTATCGTTTTTTGATGAGCTTGCGTAAGATTAGATTGTTGGTGAGGGAATGGCTCACCAAGTCGATGATCTTTTACTGGTCTTAGCGGATGGCCAGTCACACTGGGACTGAGATACGGCCCAGACTCTCTTTGGAGGCAGCAGTGAGGAATCTTGGACAATGGGCGCAAGCTTGATCCAGCTATTTCGCGTGGGTGATGAAGGTTATTTGGATCGTAAAACCCTTTCATGAAGATGATTACATAATGACTTATCTTCAAAAAGAAGCTCCGGCAAATTCTGTGCCAGCAGCCGCGGTAAGACAGGAGGAGCAAGTGTTATTCAGAATTATTGGGCGTAAAGGGCATGTAGGTGGATAGTTGTTGTTGGTTGTGCCATTCCAATTGTTAGCATTGGGCTTGCAATCAATACACTTTATCTTGAGATCAAAAGAGGAAGATAGAATTTCTAGTGGAGAGGTTAAATTCTTAGATATTAGAAGGAATATCAAGTGCGAAGGCAATCTTCTGGTTTGTATCTGACACTGAGGTGCGAAAGCGTGGGGAGCAAACAGGATTAGATACCCTGGTAGTCCACGCCGTAAACGATGCTGATTCCTCTTTGGATGACAAAAAAAATCTCTTCACCCAAAAGTGAAGAATCAATGAGATAGTTCAGATTGGTAGAACGTCGGAATCATACCCCGATGGTCGGGGGTTCAATCCCCCCTCTCATTAAATAGTTTTAAGTGGATGCTTAGGTTCAACACACAATATGGACGTGTATACATGCGAAAAGTCACTTAAAGAGAAAACTCAAAGATAAGTGAATCTCCATTGTGGGAAACCACGTAAAAATGAAAAACGAAGGGAACTGAAACATCTAAGTACCTTTAGGAAAAGAAATCAACCGAGATTCCGTAAGTATTGGCGAAAGAAAGCGGAGGAGACAAATCAACAAGTCAAACAATCAGAACAAGGTGGAATCCTTGACCAAAGATGGTGAAAGTCCAGTATTTTTGTCTATTGTTGATAATAAGTAAAACAATTTACCTTGTTTGAACTTGAGGAGGACCACCTTCTTTGTCTAAATATGTGTTGAGACCGATAGTGAACAAGTACCGTGAGGGAAAAGTGAAAAGAACCCTAGACAAGGGAGTGCAACAGATCCTGAAACTTAAAACATACAATCAGTTAAAGCATCCCCACGATGTTTTAGCGTACCTTTTGCATAATGGGTCAGTGAGTAAATGAATTCAGCTTGCTTAAGCGAAAACGTGGAGGCGAAGCAAACGCGAGTACAAAAATGTGCGCTGAGTTGGATTCATTTGACCCGAAACTAAGTGATCTACCTATGAGCAGGTTGAAGAAAGCGTAATTTCTTTTGGAGGACCGAACCGACGTCTGTAGCAATAGGCGCGGATGACTTGTTGGTAGGGGTGAAAGGCCAATCAAACTTAGAGATAGCTGGTTCTTCGCGAAATTTATTGAGGTAAAGCGTTTGATTTTGATCAAAAGGGGTAGAGCACTCATGAAGCTATGGGGGCCCAAAGCCTTACTGATCTTCCTGAAACTCCGAATACTTTGTGATCGTAGATCAAACAGACAGACTTAAAGTGCTAAGGTTTTAAGTCAAAAGGGAAACAGCCCAGACTATTTGCTAAGGTCCTTAAACAATAAGTAAGTGGTAAAAGAAGTTTTTATCCAATGACAACTAGGAAATTGGCTTGGAAGCAGCCATTTTATAATGAAAGCGTAATAGCTCACTAGTCAAGGATAGAAGCGCTGACAATGTATCGGGGCTCAACTTATTTACCGAAGCAATAGAGAAAAGGTAGCGAAGCGTTTTGTAAACCGATGAAGATATTTTGTGAAAAATATTGAAGGATTCAAAAGTGAGTATACTGACATGAGTAACGTAAAAATCATGTGAAAATCATGATCGCCGTAAGTTCAAGGGTTTCTGCGATCTGGAAGTCAACGCAGAGTGATTCGGCTTCTAAATTTACTGTGATTACAGTTAAATGATGAATATATGGAAACTGACAAATTGTGATTTTTATTTTTATCAAATTGGATAGATAAAAATATGCCTCCAATTTCAGGAAAAGGTTCCATTTCCTCGAAACCGTACCCAAAACCAACACTGGTGAACAAGTCGAATAGACTCAGGCGTTGAGATAACCATGCTGAAGGAACTCGGCAAAATATTCCCGTACCTTAGGAAGAAGGGAAACCAATATTTATTGGTGACACAAAATTGAGGGTGACGACTTTTTACTAAAAAATTAGGACTCTGCAAAATGGTAACATGAAGTATAGAGTCTGACGTCTGCCCGGTGCTAGAAGCTTAAGAGGAGACTTGCAAGAGTTGAATTGAAGGCCTAGTAAACGGCGGTTGTAACTATAACAATCATAAAGTAGCGAAATTCCTTGCCAGCTAATTCCTGGCCTGCATGAAAGACGTAACGATTGCCCTACTGTCTCCAGCATGGACTCAGTGAAATTGAATTTTCCGTGAAGATGCGGAAACCGTGCCCCAAGACGAGAAGACCCTATGCATCTTTACTGTACATTTACATTGAACAAAGAACTTAAGTATGTAGCAAAGGTGGGAGTACCTACATCCTTGAAATACCACCTTCTTAGGTTCTCCATTCTTATTTCAAACGAAAGAAAGTGTATATGAGGCAGTTTGACTGGGGCGGTCGCCTCCTAAAAAGTAACGGAGGCGTGCGAAGGTAAACTCAATGAAAGTTGGAAACTTTCTGAAGAATGCAATGGTAAAAGTTTGCCTGACTGCGAGACTCAACAAGTCGAGCAGAGACGAAAGTCGGTCATAGTGATCCAAAAGTGCCGTGTGGAAGGGCTTTTGCTTAACGAATCAAAGATACGCTAGGGATAACAGGCTAATAATTCCCAAGAGTCCTTATCGACGGAATTGTTTGGCACCTCGATGTTGACTGATCATATCCTGGGGCTGAAGAAGGTCCCAAGGGTTCGGCTGTTCGCCGATAAAAATGGTACCTGAGTTGAGTTTAGAACGTAAAAATATACACATTGCGTTAGGTTCTAGTAATAGAATCCAAAGCATTGGCTTATATCGGTGAAACCTTGAATGAAACAAGCAATCCAAACTGCACACACTCAAGGCAATACCGAGGGAAGACAAGTACATAAAAAAACACACTTATGACACAATTAACAACAGCACAAAAAGCTTACATTGCTGGATTTATTGATGGAGATGGTTGTATCAATGCACAAATTGTGCGAAGACCTGATTACAAACTTCACTATCAAGTTCGTGTCACCTTAACCTTTTTCCAAAAGACTTCACGTCATTGGATTCTTCTCCAACTGCACAAATTATTAAAACTTGGCACTCTTCGAAAACGAAATGATGGCATGTCTGAATATGCAATTGTTGGAAAAGCATCGGTCAAGAACTGTTTGCAGCTTCTTTACCCGTATCTTCGGCTAAAAAAACTGCATGCTCGTCGTGTGTTGCAAATTATTACACAATTACAGAAAGATCAAGATCCACAAGCTTTTGTAAAGCTTTGTGAAGTCGTAGATACATTTCAAGACTTGAATGATTCCAAGATGCGCACTGTCACATCGCAGATTGTTCGTTCACATTTTCTGGAATTGAATTTGCTGCCTGTCCCTGTAGAGACTATTTAAATATTTTTAAATGATATATTCTTTGGTGAAAGAATGTATAATACGCCAACTCCTTTTGCGTACATTTGGTTGTACTCTGTAAAAGGATGAAGATATAGTCCATGCCTTTCGTGAGAAAGGATTCTTTAACTTTTATAATAGGATTTACTACTTGGTAGAGGTAGATGCTGTGAAGTTGAATCATGCGTGAGACAGTTTGGATTCTACCTGGGGTGCGCGCGTAAGAATTGAGAAAACTACTTCTTTGTACGAGAGGACCGGAAGTATTTAACCTCTGGTGGACTGGTTGTTCGGCCACGAGCATTGCCAGGTAGCTAAGTTAAGATAGGAGAACCGTTGAAAGCATATCAAACGGGAAACTTTTTTCAAGACAAATTCTTTTTTTTTCGTGAAAGACTCTCACGTTGATAGGCGAAGTGTGTCCAATTTGTAAAAATTGCAGCTTCTTCGTACTAACTTTTTTCAAAGGTTCATACCGATAATGCGACAAAAATCACAAAAATGAAAAGACTTTCTTTTTTAAAACAACCTTTACTAGCAGCAGTAAATGACCATTTAATCGATTATCCAACTCCAGCAAATTTAAGTTATTGGTGGGGTTTTGGGTCAACTGCTGGAATTTGTTTAATTGTGCAAATTTTAACTGGAATTTTTCTTGCAATGCATTACACACCACATATTGATTTAGCATTTTTAAGTGTTGAACATATTATGAGAGATGTTGAAGGTGGGTGGTTTTTAAGATATATGCATGCAAATGGAGCAAGTATGTTCTTTATTGTTGTTTACCTTCACTTATTAAGAGGCTTATATTACGGGAGTTATTCAAGTCCAAGAGAGCTTGTTTGGATTGTTGGCGTTGTTATTCTGCTTTTAATGATTCTTACAGCATTTATTGGATATGTTTTACCTTGGGGCCAAATGTCTTTCTGGGGGGCAACAGTTATTACAAGCCTTGCAAGTGCAATCCCTGTTGTTGGGACAGATATTACTCACTGGCTTTGGGGAGGGTTCTCCGTTGATAATGCTACATTAAACAGATTTTTTAGTTTACATTATTTACTCCCTTTTATCATTGCTGGGGCAAGTCTTGTCCATATTGTAGCTTTGCACCAATACGGGTCAAATAACCCTTTAGGTTGTAGTGCAACAGTTGATAAAATTCCTTTTTATCCTTATCTATTATTGAAAGATTTAGTTGGGTGGGTTGTATTTGCTATTTTTTTTTCTGGGTTTATCTATTTTGCACCTAATGCTTTAGGACATCCAGATAATTATATTCCAGCGAATCCAATGTCAACACCAGCTCACATTGTTCCAGAATGGTATTTTTTACCTGTGTATGCAATTTTAAGAAGTATTCCAAATAAGTTAGGTGGTGTTCTTGCCATTGGCTTAGTATTTGTATCTTTACTTGTTTTACCTTTTATTCACACATCACCAATTCGAAGTTCAAGTTTCCGACCTCTTCACAGAAAATTATTCTGGTTGTTAGTAGCGGATTGTCTTCTTCTTGGCTGGATTGGGTGTCAACCTGTAGAAGATCCATACGTTCTTATTGGGCAAATTGCTTCTGTATATTTTTTTATTTATTTTTTAATTTGTATGCCGTTATTAGGTAAACTAGAACATTATTTAATTACGCGTGCTTTGTAACCAATCACTGTGGGCAACACAAAAAGCCCACACATAAAGAACACAATCAAACATATGCCAACTTCAAACCAGCTTGTACATCGAGCTAGATTATTAAAAACAAAAAGAATTCGAACACCAGCTTTAACGAGTTCCCCTCAAAAAAAGGGTGTGTGTATTCGAGTTTACACAAAGTCTCCAAAGAAACCAAATTCCGCAGTTCGAAAAATTGCGAAAATTAAATTAACGAATCAAAATGAAATTATTGCTTATATCCCAGGAGAAGGTCACAATTTACAAGAACATTCAGTTGTACTTGTCCGCGGTGGGAGGGTAAAAGATTTACCTGGAGTGAAATATAAAGTAATTCGAGGAGTTTTAGATCTTCAAGGGGTTAAAGGAAGAAAGCAAGGCCGATCTAAATATGGGACAAAAAAATAATATACTTATGGTGAACCCTTTTCAACAAAAAATCTTTATGAACCTAGAGAACGAATCCTCAAATATTTTTAAAAAATTCCTGCAAAGTTTAATTAAAAAAGGAAAAAAAAAGAAAGCTCAATCAGTTATTCTTAAAGTTATTCAACTTGTGCAGATGATGCAGCCAACAAAACTAAAAGAGGAAGTTTTTACACAAGCAGTAAAAAATGTTCAACCAAGTTTTGAATTTAAGCGAGCTAGAATTGGGGGTTTATATCAAATGATTCCTGGGGCAAAAAAACCTGAAAAACAATCTAATTTAGCTGTTCGCTGGCTCTTAACTTTAGCAAAAGAAAAACAAAAAAAATCTAAAACTTTGAAAAATCAAAGTTATGGGATTGAATTTTTTCTTGCCCAAGAAATTGTATCTGCATACAAAAATGAGAGTGAATTAAAACAAAAAAAAGTTGAAATTCATAAATTAGCAGAAACCAACCGAGCGCTTGCAGTACAACGTTGGTGGTAATTTTTTAAGTATTTATGAACCGTCAAAGGTTCATAAATACTTAAAAAATTAAGGGAGTAAATCAAATGATACTAAAGTCCCTGCAACTAAGATTACCCACGCAAGAGATAATGGTAAAAACACTTTCCACCCTAATTTCATAAGTTGGTCATAGCGATATCTTGGAAAAGCTGCACGAGTCCAAATATATAAAAACAAAAAGAAAATTGTTTTTAGACCAAGCCAAAAAGCTCCTGGAATCCAAGTAAATAAAAAAATATTTACTGGAGGTAACCACCCACCAAGAAATAAAATAGCGCATAAAACACTCATGAAAATCATATTTGCGTATTCACCCAAGAAAAATAAAGCGAACCCCATAGATGAATATTCAACGTTATACCCAGCAACTAATTCAGCCTCAGCTTCTGGTAAATCAAAAGGAGCACGGTTTGTTTCGGCTAAACAAGAAATAAAAAACAATACAAGTAAAGGGAACAACGGTAAACCAAACCAAACATACTTCTGTGCTAAAACAATTGAAGATAAATTTAATGAACCAACGCATAAAAGAACAGTAATTAAAATGAGACCTAACGATACTTCATAGGAAACCATTTGTGCTGTAGATCTCAAAGCCCCTAGAAAAGCATACTTAGAATTACTTGACCACCCCGCAATAATTACACCATAAACTCCAAGAGAAGAAATAGCAAAAATGTAAGGAATACCAAGATTTAAATCTGAAAGAACTACCCCTTCATCAAATGGAATAACAGCCCAAGAAATTAAAGCCAATAAAAAAGTCATAAAAGGTGCACCTAAAAATAAAAGAATATTTGAATTACTTGGTAAAACTGGTTCTTTGACTAACAATTTTAAGCCATCAGCTAAAGGTTGCAAAATTCCAAAAAAACCCACAACGTTGGGACCTTTCCTTCTTTGCATAGATCCCATAACTTTTCTTTCTGCTAGTGTTAAATAAGCAACTGCAACAAGTAAGGGAATTGCAATTGTTAGAATTTTAATTAAACTTGTTAAAAGAAAAAAGAGCATTTTTTACATATTTTTTTTATTACCCCTTACGGGAATCGAACCCGTGTTTTCGCCATGAAAAAGCGATGTCCTAACCGTTAGACGAAAGGGACTAAAATGATTTGTGGAGTCAATTGTCTTATGCAAAATTTTTAAAAAGGAGAATAGTTCTAACGGTAGAACAGTGGTCTCCAAAACCAAAGGTTAAGGGTTCGAATCCCTTTTCTCCTGAAAGTGCCTGTAGCTCAATTGGATAGAGTGTCAGACTACGGATCTGAAAGTTGAGAGTTCGAATCTTTCCAGGCATGAAGAATGGGCTTATAACTCAGTTGGTTAGAGTATACGCCTGATAAGCGTAAAGTCAGTAGTTCAAGTCTACTTAAGCCCAAGCGAAAAAAGGGATTCGAACCCTCAACTTTAGCCTTGGCAAGGCTATACTCTACCATTGAGCTATTTTCGCTTTGGATTGGGGCCACATAATTGAGCCCCACAAAATGCTTAATGTAGGTGAATTGCATCATTTAAATAGATACAAGTTAAAATAGTGAATACGTAAGCTTGTAAGCAAGCAACGCCAACTTCTAAAAACATTAAAGCAAATACAACTAAAAAAGGGATAGCAGCAGCAAGTTTTAATACACCGCTTAATGATAGCATAGTCCAAGCAAACCCACTTAAAATTTTCACTAAAGTGTGTCCAGCCATCATATTGGCAAAAAGTCGAACTCCAAGACTGATACCACGGAAGCAATAAGAAACAAGTTCAATTACAACTAAACCAGGAGCTAACACTAAAGGTGCGCCCGGGGGAAGTAAAAAACTGAAAAAATGCAGACCGTGGGTTTGAAATCCAATTAAAGTCATTGCAATAAAAACACAAAAAGACAAAGTAAAAGTAATGATAAAATGGCTTGTAGTTGTGAAACTATAAGGGATCATTCCAATTAAATTACTTAAAAGGAGAAAAGTAAAAAGAGTAAAAACAAATGGGAAATATTGAACCCCTTTTTTTCCAATTTGTTCTGATACTAAACTTACAACAAATTCATAAATAGATTCAATAAGTGATTGCCATGGAGTTGGTACAAGAGTCCCACCTTTTGTAAAAACTAATGAACATAAGAATACAAAAGCTCCAGTTGATAAAAAGAAAAATAAAGCTGAATTTGTAAATGAAAAATAAAAATTCCCTAAATGAAAAGGGATTAAAGAAATAATAGTAAACTGTTCTAGAGGTGAAAAGTACATAATCATAAATTTTTTTCTCGCTACGAAAATTCTTAATTATTTTGTAGGTGTAAAAAAAAAAATTTATGGGAGAAAAGTTTTTATTTTATTTTTTTTGTTTTTTTGTTCTGTTTTCGGCTTTTATGGTTATTCGGTCAAAGAACCCTGTTTACTCAGTACTTTTCTTAATTTTAGTTTTTTGTAATTCAGCTGGATTACTTTTATTACTAAATTTGGATTTCTTTGCACTTATTTTTTTAATTGTATACGTTGGTGCAATTGCTGTTCTATTTTTATTTGTAGTTATGATGTTAAACATTAAATTAACTGAAGTTCATGAAAGCATTTTTCATTATTTACCCATTGGTGGCTTTGTAGGATTTATTTTTTTTATTGAATTTTATTTTTTATTTAATCAAGAAATTGTCCCATTAAATATGGATAACTTGTCACCAGAAAATGATTTTTCTTTAATTTTTCAATTTTACTTATTTGCTGTTTTGGCTTTTCTAAAGCATGGCTTTTCAACACCAAATTTTAGTGAAAAGTTTCAAGCCTATTCAAATTCTTTTTTTGAAAAGTTATCAAATATCGACAAAATTAGTTCTAACCAAATTGATTACGTAATTTGGCCAACTTTAATTGATTCTAAAACACCAGTAGAAGCTTTGGGTCAAGTTTTATATACTTATTACAGTTATTTTTTTATTGTTGCAAGTCTCATTTTATTAATTTCTATGATTGGTGCAATTATGTTAACTTTAAATCCGCACCGCGCAGTGAAACGCCAGCAAGTATTTGAACAAAATGCAAGAGATTTTGCCCAAACAGTTAAAAAAATTCGAACTTTTAAGTAAAAAAAAAGGAGGAGTATACCTCTTCCTTTTGTGTTATTCTCTAGTAGCTCAGCGGTAGAGCAAATGGCTGTTAACCATTGGGTCGTTGGTTCGATTCCAACCTGGGGAGTTGCAAAAAAAAAGATGTGTATGTTGTTTTTTTCAACTTTTTTCACTCAACTTTTTTTAAGTGTAGCAAATTGTGATGCCCCACAAGCATGGCAGTTTGGGTTTCAAAACCCTGCTTCACCTATTGCGCAAGGGATTCAAGACTTACACAATGATATTTGTTTTTTTATGATTGTGATTTTAGTTTTTGTAGTGTGGATGCTTTTGAGAACTCTTTGGCATTTTCACTGGACAAAGAATCCAGTGCCAAGTAAAATTATTCATGGTACTTTTTTAGAAATTGTTTGGACTGTAACCCCAAGTTTCATTTTAATGATTATTGCAATTCCATCTTTTGCTTTATTGTATTCAATGGATGAAATTGTTGATCCTTCATTAACTTTAAAAGTTATTGGTCACCAATGGTATTGGACTTATGAATATTCTGATTATAGTCTCACTGAAGAGGGGTCAATTGTTTTTGACAGTTACATGATTCCTGAAGATGACTTAGAATTGGGACAACTCCGTTTATTGGAAGTTGATAACCGTGTTGTTCTACCTGTGAACACACACATTCGTATTATTATTACTGCAGCTGATGTTCTGCATAGTTGGGCAGTGCCCGCTTTAGGCATTAAGTGTGATGCAGTACCTGGTCGATTAAACCAAACTTCTTTATTTTTAAAGCGAGAAGGGGTTTTTTATGGTCAATGTAGTGAGATCTGTGGTGCAAATCATGGATTTATGCCAATTGTGGTTGAGGGAGTTCAATTAAATGATTATTTAAATTGGGTTTCAAACAAGTTAGAAGACATGTAATCCTCTCAAGTACCAAATTTAAAAAAAAATTAGTATGAACCAACAAAAGCACCCTTTTCATTTAGTCGACCCAAGTCCATGGCCATTTCTTGCGTCATTTGCAGCTCTTTTAACAACATTTGGGGGAGTTATGTATATGCACGGGTATATTGGCGGGGATGGGTTAGCACTTACTGGATTTTTGATGATCCTTTATACAATGTTTGTTTGGTGGAGGGATATTATCCGCGAATCAACGTATCAAGGCCATCATACTACAACAGTCCAAGCTGGACTCAAATCTGGGATGGTTTTATTCATCGTGTCGGAAATTATGTTCTTCCTTGCATTTTTTTGGGCATTTTTTCACTCAAGTTTAGCACCAACAATTGAAATTGGAGCTGTTTGGCCACCTAAAGGAATCGATGTGTTAAATCCATGGGAAATCCCCTTTTTAAACACGGTTATTCTTTTAACTTCTGGCGCAACAGTTACATGGGCACACCATGCAATTTTAGCTGGGCAAAAAACACAGGGCATGGTAAGTTTGGCTGCAACAATCATTCTTGCAGCAATTTTTACAGGGTTTCAAGTAATTGAATATATTGAAGCGCCTTTTACTATTACAGACGGGATTTATGGGTCAACATTTTTTATGGCTACTGGATTCCATGGGTTTCATGTATTTATTGGAACCGTTTTTTTATTTATTTGTCTACTCAGATTAAATGCAAATCAATTTTCGACTCACCAACATTTTGGCTTTGAAGCTGCAGCCTGGTATTGGCACTTTGTTGATGTTGTTTGGTTGTTTTTATTTGTTGCAATTTATTGGTGGGGTGGGCTTTAATTAAATTTTGAAGGATAAGGACATATTTGTCCTTATCCAATCTTTAAGCCATTAATGCGTATGCCACTTTCTCAGCCAATAAAAAGACAAAACTTGGGGAAAAAAACAAGTACACAAGTAAAAACGAAGATACTGAAATTACCCAAGCTTTTTGTTCATCCATAACTAAATAGTTAACTGAACAAGAAGAGGAACGGTGGAAATACATAAATTTAATGAACCTTAAATAGTAAAAACAACTAACAATACTACTTAATAAAGCCATAAATACAAAAAAATATAAAGAAGAGCCGAGAGCTGCAAAAAATACATAAAACTTTGCACAAAACCCTACTAATGGGGGGATTCCTGCCATTGAGAAAAAATTTAAAATAAATGAAAGGCCTAGTAAAGGGTGGCTTTGATACAAATATTTTAAATCTTCCAAGTAACGAATACGCTGGCCACTAGAAACGTCTTTCAGTGAAAGGATACAAGCAAATACTTGGATTGTCATTAAAATATAAAAAACTAAGTAAGATAGCATTGACTGTAATCCTTCAATAGTTAAGCAACTTAATCCTAAAAACATGAATCCTAAATGCCCAATTGAACTATAAACAAGTAAACGTTTAATCTTTTTTTGGGCAAAAGCACCAAAAGCACCCACGAATAAGGATAGAATACCACTTGCAATTAAAAGTGGTTGCCATAAGACTGAAAGTTCATAAAAGCTCACAAAAAATAATTTAATTAAAATTCCAAAAATAGAAATTTTAGGCACAATAGAAAAAAATGCCGTCACAGAAGTTGGTGATCCTTCATAAACATCTGGGGCCCAAAAATGGAAAGGTGCAGCGCTTAACTTAAATAAAAATCCGACTAGAATAAAAATTAAAGAAAGTTGAATAAACATCCACTCTTTTGCTTGGCTAATTTGTTCCATTTGCGCAAAAAACGTAGAGAACGCTTCAAAATTTGTTAATCCAGTCAATCCATATAAAAGTGAACATCCAAGAAGAAAAATACCAGATGAAAAAGCACCTAATAAAAAATATTTTAACCCTGCTTCTGTAGAAAACTCTGAATCTCTTTGCGATGCTGCTAGAACATAGAAACATAAACTTTGCATTTCAATAGCTAAGTACATTGAGATTAAATCATAAGATGAAATTAATAACATCATACTTAAAGTTGATAGTAAAATTAAAATAAGGTATTCAAAATTTGCCATCTTTTCAGTTTTAAAATATTGAAATGACATTAAAATTGAAATAATGCTCCCACCTAAAATTAAAAGTTTAAAAAAATCAGTAAAAGAATCAATAAATAAATTTTGGGTACAAAGGACCATTGATGGCAAAGAGTTATTAACTACTAATGCTACTGTCAAAATTAAACTAAGAATACTTAGCCAACTTGTAATTTTCATTAAAGAGGGGGTGCCAAAAACTTGAGACGAAGAATAAATAACCCCAAACATTAATAATGTTAGAGAAGCTCCAAGAAGAAATAACTCTGGTAAAATGCCATAAAAATCGTTTTCAAAAAATTGCATCTTGGTTCTACTTTTTTAGTCGAAATAAAGGTGCAGTCAAACTGCACCTCTTTTTTTTTTAAATTCTTGAATTTTGTAAAATATTCGCAACAGATAAATGAAACGATTCAAGAAAAATTGATGGATAAATCCCCATCCAAAGAATGCAAATTACAAAAGGGAATAAAATAAAAAATTCTCTTCGATTTACATCAGCAAATTGGTTTAAATAGATCGGTTTTAAATTACCAAAAACGACTCTATTATAGAGCCAAATAGAATAAGCTCCTCCAAGAATCATTCCCGTAGCTGCTAATGTTGCAATAAAAGTATTCGTTTGAAATACTCCAACTAAAATTAAAAACTCACCAACGAAACTACTGGTTCCAGGTAAACTTAAATTCCCTAGAGTAAACACAAAAAAGAAAAATGAAAATAAAGGCATTGTCTGGACTAACCCACCGTAGTATCTTACTAACCTAGTATGAGTTCGATCATAAAGAATACCAATACATAAAAACAATGCTGAAGCAACAAATCCATGGCTTAACATTAAAAGAACAGCACCTTCAATTCCCTGAACATTTAAACTAAATAAACCTAGTGTAACGAATCCCATATGGGCAACCGAAGAATAAGCAATAATTTTTTTTAAATCAATTTGGCGTAATGTTGTTAAAGAAGCATAAACAATTCCAATAACACTTAAAGTATAAATTAAGGGAGTAAAATAAACAGTAGCTTCTGGAAATAAAGGAATAGAAAATCGTAAAAATCCATAGGTCCCAAGTTTTAATAAAATTCCTGCAAGAATAACTGAACCTGAGGTCGGAGCCTCCACATGGGCTTCAGGTAGCCAAATATGAAAAGGGACCATCGGAACTTTTACAGCAAATGAAAGAAAAAAGGCTGCCCAAAGAAAAAGTTGTCTTCTTTCACTAAATTCAACTGTGTTGAGAACTTGTAAATCTGTTGTACCAACTTGAAAATAAATCAATAAAATAGCTAGAAGCATAAATAATGATCCAATTAAAGTATATAAAAAAAATTGGTAAGCCGCTCGAATTTTTCTCTCACGTGACCCCCATACCCCAATAATCAAAAACATTGGAATAAGAACACTCTCAAAAAACACATAAAACAATAGTAAATCTAGCATACAGAAAACTGCAATCATGAAACTTTCAAGAAACAAGAAAGCTACAAGAAATTCTTTCACAAGGTGATTCACTGACTGCCAACTAATCAAAAAACAAATTGGAACTAAAAAAGTTGTTAAAAGGATAAAAAATAATGAAATCCCGTCCACCCCAATATAAAAGTTCATATTAAAAAGGCTGACCCAATCCATTTGTTGAACAAATTGAAATTTTGCTGTCGAATTATCAAAAAAAATCCATAGATTCAAAGAAACTAGAAAATTCACTAAACTCACACTTAAAGCAAAAAGTTTCATTTGCCTAATTGCTTTTTTTGGGAACAAAAGAAGTAAAAATCCTCCAATAACTGGTAAACCCATTAGAATGGGTAAAAGATTTTGAATAAACATATTTTTTTTATCTTTTTGTCTTTGCACGGAAAGCCCGTGCAAAGAAATAAATTAATTGTCAGAAACCCATAAAAAACTTAAAACTAGCAAAACAACCAATCGTAAATCAAATAAGCTTCCAATACTTGAAGTTGCAAGTAGAAAACAAGCAAGAATACCAGTTAAACTTACGAACATCATAAAAGCATAATGGTAAATTGACCCTGTCTGAATTGTTTTCATAAATTTTCTTAAAAAAGACGACTGTTGGATTACCCCAGTTGGACCGAACATTTCTAAAAACCCTTTATCAACGACTTGGAAAGAAATTTTATATCCAAAATTTAAACTTGGAAAAGCAACAAAATCATTGTAAACTTTATCAAATAACCAACGTTTGTTTAAAAAAATGTAGACTTGCTTTCCAATCCAATGAGTTTTTAAATAATACGAAAACGCGCTACCAAAACCATTTAAATTGACTGCAAAAAATGCTCCAAGAAAACTAAAAATAATTGGAATAAATTTTACTGCTTGTGGAATATACTCTGATTCAACAATTAATGTATTTGTTGGTAATGTAAACAATGCATGACCCCAAAAACTTGTTCCTAAACCGATCATCATATCTTTAGCTAAGTAACCACCAAAAATACTTCCAACTGCTAAGCAACACAAAGAAAATCCCATTAAAAAAGGAGCATCATGCACATTTTTAAGAGAACTTTTTAGCATTTGTGGAGATGTAAGAAAAGTTAAATAAATCAATCGAAATGAGTAATATGAAGTAAATAAGGCAGAGATAGCTCCTAACCAATAAGCAAAATTCCCACTTAATGTATATTTTGCATATGCAACTTCTAAAATAACATCTTTAGAATAAAAACCAGTTAAATAAGGGAAGCCAATCAGAGCTAAAGATCCTAGCATCATCATAGAGTAAGTAAAAGGTAATAAACGAACTAAACCTCCCATTTTCCTCATATCTTGCTCATCACCTAACGCATGGATAACAGAACCTGCGCTTAAAAATAAGAGAGCTTTAAAAAAAGCGTGATTCATTAAATGGAAAACGCCTACTGCATACTGTGAAATTCCACAGGCAAACATCATATACCCAAGTTGGCTACAAGTTGAATAAGCAATAACTCTTTTTAAATCATTTTGAACAACTCCTGTTGTCGCAGCAAAAAACGCTGTCGATGCGCCTACTAATGTAATAACAACTAATGCTTTAGGTGAATATTCAATTAAAGGTGAGCACCTTGCCAGTAAAAAAACTCCTGCAGTTACCATTGTTGCAGCATGAATAAGGGCAGAAACTGGAGTTGGTCCTTCCATCGCATCAGGCAACCAAGTATGTAAACCAAGTTGAGCTGATTTACCGATAGCCCCAATAAATAGCAATAAACTAATGCAAGTTAAAGTATGAACTTCCAAATGAAAGAAAATAATTGAATGGTTTGCAAACTCTGATGCACAAGCAAAAACAGTCTCAAAATCGACTGATTTAAAAGTATAAAAAATTGCCATAATTCCGAGAGCTAACCCAAAATCTCCAACCCTATTTACTAACATTGCTTTAATTGCAGATTTATTCGCTTGTAATCTGGTAAACCAAAAATTAATAAGCAAATAAGAAGCTACACCTACACCTTCCCAACCAAAAAACATTTGAATAAAATTGTCTGAAGTAACCAACATTAACATAAAAAATGTAAATACTGACAAATAAGACATAAATCTTGGCAAATGAGGGTCTTCCCCCATATACGAAATTGAGTAAATATGAACGAGACTACTTACAAAAGTAACAACAACGCACATAATAACAGTTAAACTATCAAAAAGAAATCCCCAAGAAGCTACAAACATTTCAGTTTGAAACCAAGGCAAAAACTGAATGTAGCAAGGGCTTCCACAGACTCCAACTTCATACAAGGCACAAAATGATAAGACTGCAGACGCCAATACTGTACTAGTACTCAATAATGGAGCTCCTCTATACCCAAAGAAACGGCCGAATAAAGCCACGAGTAAAAACCCGAAAAAGGGTAAAAAAACTAACAATAGATACATATTGAGTAATTTTTTTTACAAATGTTTAGATAGCTCAGTTGGTTAGAGCAAAGGACTGAAAATCCTTGTGTCGGTGGTTCAAATCCACTTCTAAACAAAAAAATAAAGCTATTTATAAGAAAAAGAAAAGTCATGCAAACAGTAAACCAATATGTTTCAAATAAAATCCATCCGAATTTCTTTGAAAATATCGATGGATTTAGGAATCACCTTGCTTTAGTTAATTCAGCAAAAACTGAAATGCTTTTTAAAAAAGCCATTATTTTTGTACGTTCTTTACTAAAGCAAAAACAAACTTTATTATTTATTAATAATGATCCAAAGTTATCTTTTTTAGTCAAATCTACAAGTCACAAACTTAAACAATATTATTCAAACGAACACTGGGTTCCAGGTTTATTAACAAATTGGGATGGATTCCAACCTATGCTAAGATCATTCTCTTATTGTGAAAAGTATTTTGGGAATTATTTAAGAGTAAAACAAAGAGCATTTCCAAAATATTTAAAACAGAAAAAAAAATTAGAAGGCTTATCCGGTATGCGGACCAAACCTTCAGTTCTAATCCTTTTTCAAATCTCTGGGAATGAATCCATTCTAAAAGAGGCACAACTTTTAAATATTCCAGTTGTAGCTTTTACTGATTGTACAAAATCATTTTTACAAGTGGATTATCCAATCCCCTCTTCTACAAATTCAATTTTTCTCAATTATTTATTCTGTAGTTTTTTATGTAAGTAAAAAATTAACTATTTTGCTACTGGGGTGGAAGGGTTCGAACCTCCGAATGGTCGCATCAAAAGCGACTGCCTTTCCACTTGGCTACACCCCATATGTTTGATTGTGTTCTTTATGTGTGGGCTTTTTGTGTTGCCCACAGTGATTGGTTACAAAGCACGCGTAATTAAATAATGTTCTAGTTTACCTAATAACGGCATACAAATTAAAAAATA
>Ga0255754_10001448_pt1 | contig 18371 bp, 10 predicted proteins | sample 101ome_22_FD_179954 | JGI IMG/M metagenome (GOLD analysis project Ga0255754, IMG submission 179954) | Coastal salt marsh microbial communities from the Groves Creek Marsh, Skidaway Island, Georgia - 101412BT metaG (version 2) | ecosystem: Environmental > Aquatic > Marine > Intertidal zone >... | reverse complement strand
AGCAGAGTTCTTTACAATAGGAACAGGCGGACCAACAGGAGTATATTTCCAAACAGGTAACGCTATATGTAAAATGTTACACAAGTCAGCAATAAGTGCTGATCACGGTAGAAAAAAAGGTACAGCTAAAGCTTATAGATGTACTGCACCTTCAACAGGTGGTTCTAACTACAATATTGGACAAATCAAAGATGGTGAGTTTCAATTTGGTGTTGCTCAGTCAGACTGGCAGTATCATGCTTACAATGGTTCAAGCAAATGGGAAGGAAATCAGTTCAGTAATTTAAGAGCTGTATTTTCTGTGCACAATGAACCTTTCCAAATTTGGGCAAGTAAAAAATCTAAAATTAAAGATTTCAAAGGTCTAAAAGGAAAAACAGTAAACATTGGTAACCCAGGTTCTGGACAAAGAGGAACTATGGAAGAATTAATGAAGGCTATGGGAGCAGACATGAGTATGTTCAAAGCTACTACTGAACTTACTTCTTCTGAACAAGTTAAAGCTCTTTGTGACGGTAAAATAGATGCATTTGGATATTCAGTAGGATTCCCAAATGGTGCTATGGAACAAGCAGCAACATGTAAAGCAAAAGCTAGCCCAATCAACTTAACTGGTGCGCCAGTTCAAGGCTTAATTGATGGAGCTGACTACTATGCAAAAGCTGTAATTCCAAAAGGAACTTATTCTAATCAGAAAAAAGATGCGACAACGTTTGGTGTAAAAGCTACAGTTGTTACAAGCGCAGATGTTTCTGAAGAACTTGTATACTTAGTAACAAAAGCGGTAATGGAAAACTTTGATGATTTCAGAGCTCAGCACCCAGCTTTTGGACCTCTGGAAAAGAAAAATATGATAGCTGATGGTTTATCGGCTCCATTACATCCAGGTGCAATTAAGTACTATAAAGAAGCTGGATTAATGTAATTCAACTTTTTAGTTTAATTAAAAAAGGCCCAATATTTCTTGGGCCTTTTTTTTTAGAATAATGTATCTTAAGTGAAATGAATCAAACTATTCAAAGTAAGATTAAAGACAAAATTCAAGAAGATATTTCTCCTACTCGAAATTTATCAGGCGTACATTTAAAAATAGTTTTCGGAATAGCTATTCTTTGGACATTATTTCAACTTTGGTATGCTTCTCCTTTTCCTTTTTGGTTTAACTTTGGAATGTTCAAAGGTTTACCTGCTAGAGCAATACATTTAGGTTTTGCACTAACACTAACATTTTTAATTTTTCCTGTTGTGCGTGGAAAGAAAATATCAGTTTTTGATATTCTTATAAGTATTATCGCTGCATTCTGTTGTCTTTATATTTATTTTTTTTATGATGATCTTGTTAGTAGGGGCGGGATACTTTTAGTTAAAGAGATATTCGGATTTAAAGTTCCTGTGGAGCTTATTATTGGGGCAACAGGTATTTTAATTCTTTTAGAGGCCACAAGAAGAGCCATCGGATTACCATTAGTAATAATTGCTATCTGTTTTCTTTTATTCTCTTATTTTGGTAAATATGCGCCAGATATTATTTCTCATGGTGGCCTTTCTATTAAAAGACTTGTAGGTTTTCAATGGTTCGATCAAGAAGCTATTTTTGGAATACCTATAGGCGTATCTGTTGATTTCATATTTTTATTTGTTCTTTTTGGAGCTTTATTGGAAACAGCTGGAGGAGGAAAATACTTCTTAGATTTAGCATTTGCTATGGTAGGTAAGATGCGGGGAGGACCTGCTAAAGCAGCAATTTTAGGATCAGGAATGACAGGAATGATATCAGGTTCTTCAATTGCAAATACTGTAACTACTGGAACTTTTACAATCCCGATTATGAAAAAAACTGGATTCTCTCAAGAGAAGGCAGGGGCTATTGAAGTTTCATCATCTGTTAATGGTCAAATCATGCCTCCAGTTATGGGTGCCGCAGCTTTCGTTATGGCTAGTTTTATCGGCGTTACCTATTTTGAAGTTGTCAAACATGCTTTTTTACCAGCTATCATTTCATACATTGCTTTATTTTATATATCCCATCTAGAGGCTCTTAAATTAGGACTTAAAGGAATGGATGATGCAGACGTTCCGCATCTTAAGAGAACTTTTTTATCTGGATTACATTTTCTAATACCAATTTTTGTTTTAATTTTTCTACTTGTTTACATGAGATACACAGCAGGTTTTTCAATTTTTTATGCAACCATCTCTTTAATCTTAGTGAATTTATTAAATCGAATTATAAAAAACTCTGATTATAAAACCGCCCTTATAGAGTGGTGGAATCAAACAATTGTAGGTCTTCAAAAAGGTGCAATTAACATGGTGGGAGTTGGAATAGCGATTGCCACTGCTGGTATAATAGTGGGAGCAGTTGGATCTACAGGATTAAGCACAAACTTAATTATAGTCATTGAGACAATAGCTAGAGATAATGTAATCATATTAATTTTATTAACTATCATTCTTTGTTTGCTTCTAGGAATGGGTCTTCCCACAACTGCAAACTATGTGGTAGTGGCTTCACTAATGGCCACAGTTTTAGTAGACGTTGGAAATGCTTCAGGCTTTATTTTTCCGTTAATAGCTGTTCACTTATTCGTGTTTTATTTTGGACTGATGGCCGATGTTACACCTCCTGTTGGTTTGGCATCATATGCGGCTGCAGCAATTTCTGGTGGCGATCCTCTAAGAACAGGGCTTCAAGCTATTTGGTATAGTTTAAGAACAGGAATTTTGCCGATCGTCTTCTTATTTAACCATGAACTTTTATTAATTGGAGTAGACAGTATCTGGCAGGCACTATTGGTAATAGTCACTTCATTAATAGGTATTTTAGTTTTCACTGCAGCTACACAACAATGGTTCGTAAATAAACTAAAATGGTACGAGACTATAGCTTTCTTAATAATATCTTTATCTTTTTTAGCCCCAGACTATGTATTAGGTAAATTTTATCCGAAATTTAATGAACAAAAACTTTCAGCAGAAAGTATTCAAAATTTATCTTTCGATCCCTCAAAAGAAGTTCACATTAAGGTTACTCGAGTAACTGAATATGGAGAAAGATATAAATTATTTGTTATTGATAAAGGTAAGTTTGAAAATGATTACAATCTTGAAGAATTTGGAGTGACATTAGTAGATCAGAATGAGCAACTTACTGTTGATAAATTAAATTGGAAAGGGGAGGCAAAAAAATCAGGTATTCAAATGGGTGACATCATTAGTAATTTTAAAATTGAAAATCCTGAAAGGCCGAACAAAGCTATTGTTTACCCTTTTGCTCTTATTTTTTTATTTATAGTTGGTTATTTTAATTACAGAAGAAAAACTTAAAGAATTTTCCAAGTTCCAGAGGCAGAAACGACAATTTCTTTATCATTAGAAATTTCACAGCTTATAAAAACAAGAGTTTTTGTTTTTTTTAAAATTTTTACATCACCTTTAAGCTTGTCACCTAATTGACCTGCTGAAATGAATTTCATATCTAAATTTATAGTCACACATCTTCTATCGCCAGCCACCCTATGAGCAGCAGTGCCCATTCCTGTATCAGCAATGGTCGCAAGAAAACCACCATGAGCAATTTTTCCAGTGTTTAAATGCATTTCTTTTACTTCAACTATAAATTCGTATTTAGTATCGCTGATCTGTTTTAATTCCAGACCACCCAAATGTTTCATAAACCCTTTATTAGTTTCGTCCATAATTTTTTTTATCATATATTGGCATTAGTTGTGAGAAAATTACAGCAGCTAATATCAAGAATATTCCTAAAATTTTAATTTCATTTAAAAATTGGTCCAGAATTAACCAAGCTAATATAGCTGCGAAAACACCTTCCAACGAGAAAATTATTGCAGCAGGAGCTGGAGATATATTTTGTAAACTATATGTTTGTAATAAAAAGGCTAATCCACTTGATAAAATACCGACATATAAAACTTCGTATGAGTCTTTTAAAAAATTATTAAACGTTGGATCTTCAAAGTAAAACATTGGACCAATTAAAACTAAACATGCTACAAAACATTGAGACATTGCTATAGTTATGGGAAAGTTAAACATTTCAATCGTTTTTCTTATAAGCAAAATATGAACCCCCCAACAAAAGGCACTTAAGATACCTAAAGAATCACCCAATCTTACCGAATAATTATTTAGTTCGCTCAGAAGTAAGCCACCAAGAATACAGATAAAAACTGACGGCCAAATAGACCAGTGCATTTTTTTTGAAAATATAAAGTAAGAAATTACAGGAACGACTAAAACATAGAAGACTGTAAAAACACCAGTGTTTGCTACATCAGTATATATTAAAGAAATCTGTTGTAGCTCTTGGCCTACGGCTAAAACAAAACCCAAGTAAAATAAAAAATAAGCTATTTTTCTTTTATCAAGTTGTTTGAAATTTATATTTTTAAACTCAAAAATGAAAAAGAAAGGAAGTAAAGTTAAAAATCCTATTAAAAATCTTCCTACATTAAAAGTATGAGGCCCTATAAAATCCATGCCCATATCTTGTGCTACAAAAGCTGAACCCCAAAGAACGGACGTAACAATAGCGCAAATTAGTGAGAACGATTTTTTATCCATCAGGGGTTAATAGTTTAAGAAGATCTAAACAGCAAGCTTAAAGGCAAAATCTTTACCAAGACATTTTCCAAGATAGACACAAAATCTAGCACCTTCTGCTCCATCTATTAATCTGTGATCATAAGATAGTGATATTGGAAGTATCTTTTTAGAAACTATTTGATTTTTTTCTTTTACAAGTCTGTCGAAAGTTTTTCCAACACCTAAAATTGCTACTTCTGGAGGATTGATGATGGGCGTAAAATGTGTTCCACCTATACCTCCTAAACTCGAGATAGTCATTGAGCCACCAAAAAATTCTTTTTTATCAATTTTAAGTTCTCTACAAAGTTGACTTGTACTTTTTAGCTCCTCTCCAATTTTTTGAATACTCATTTGATCGACGTTTCTTAATTTTGGAACCATTAGGCCATGAGGAGTATCAACGGCAAAACCGATATGAAAATATTTTTTATAAATAATTTTATTACTCTCAGGGTTTAATGATGCGTTAAAATTTGGAAATTCTTTTAGAGCGCTCACTAGGGCTTTTGCAATAAAAGCAAGAGGAGTTACTTTAATTTTTTCACCGGTATAATAATCGTATAAAGAATTTCTAAACTGTTCCATGTCAGTAACATCTATTTCATCATGTTGAGTAACGTGTGGAATTTCTGTCCACGATCTGACTAAATGTGGTCCCGAAAGTTTCTTAACACGTGGTAGATCTTGTGTAGCTATTTCTCCAAATTCTTCGTGAGAATATTCTTCCACATACTTTGCAACTTCTTTTTTTTGTACCTCACCTTGAGAAACTGTTACTTGAGATCTTATAAAATTTTTTACATCTTCTTCTGACACTCTTCCAGCTCGTTGTGTGCCAGAAATCTTAGAAATATCTGCTCCCAGCTCTCTTGCAAACTTTCTTATTTTTGGACTTGCAGAACTTTTTCCTGAAGCAGGAACACTAGGTGCAGGCTGCTGCTGTTGTACCTGGACTACTTCGTTTTGTTTTTTTGATTCTACAGGTTCTTTTTTAGATTTTTCTTTTATAGGCTCATTTGTTTCCTGCTTTAACTCTAAAGTAAGAATTAAATCTCCTTTGTTAATTTTATCACCTACAGAAACATTAATTTTTTCTATCTTGCCTTCGTGAGTTGATGGCACCTCAACACTTGATTTATCGCTTTCTAAAGTTATTAAAGAGTCATTTTTTTTAATAACTTGACCTTTTTTAACAAGAACCTCGATGACTTCTACATCTTTAAAGTCACCCATATCTGGAACTAAAATTTTTTGAATTGTCATTTTACAAATTCGCTGGGAAATCTTTCTCTTTGTCTATCTTATATTTTTTGATTGCTTTTTCTGCTTCTTCAGAACCAACAAGTTGTTCTTTAGCTAATGCACTTAAGGTAAAGGCTACTATATGCTCTTTGTCTACCTCAAAAAACTTTCTAAGGTTTTTTCTAGTGTCACTTCTTCCGTAACCGTCTGTTCCAAATGAGTAAAACTTTTTGTCTGTGTAAGGTCTAATTTGATCTGTGAATGCTCTAGTATAATCAGAAGCTGCTATGATTGGCCCATCTCTATTTGACAAACATTCTTGAACGTAAGATTTTTTTGGTTTTTTATTTGGATTTAAAAGATTTAATCTTTCAGTCTCCATTCCATCTCTTCTTAATTCATTAAAACTCGTCACGCTCCAAATGTCTGCATCTATATTATACTCTTTTGACAAGATTTCAGAAGCGGATATAATTTCTCTTAAAATTGTTCCTGAACCTAATAATTGAACTTTAGTTTTTCCTTTATTTTTTCCTTCTTTGAATAAGTACATACCTTTTAAAATTCCATCATCACAACCTTTAGGTTTTTCTGGATGAGAGTAATTTTCATTCATTGCAGTGATGTAGTAGAAGACATTCTCTTTCTTTTCATGCATTCTTCTTAAGCCTTCTCTAAATATTGTTGCCATCTCATAAGCAAATGTTGGGTCATAACTAACACAGTTTGGAATATTTGATGCCAATAATTGGCTGTGCCCGTCCTGGTGTTGTAATCCTTCCCCAGCTAATGTGGTTCTTCCAGCTGTTGCACCAATTAAAAACCCTCTTGCCTGAGAGTCACCAGCTGCCCATGCTAGATCTCCAACTCTTTGGAATCCAAACATAGAATAAAAAATATAAATAGGTATCATCTCTATATCGTGATTAGTGTAAGCAGTTCCAGCTGCAATCCAAGACGACATTGCCCCGGACTCATTAATACCTTCCTCTAAGACCTGACCACTTTTATCTTCTCGATATGAACTTAGTTGTTCAGAGTCGACCGGTTCATATTTTTGTCCTTCATGTGCATAAATACCAATTTTTTGGAAGAAGCCTTCCATTCCGAAAGTTCTCGCTTCATCAGGAATGATTGGCACTAACCTTGGAGAAACGTTTTTATCTCTAAGCAGTGCAGTCATCATTCTTACCAGAGCCATTGTCGTAGACATTTCTTTTTTGCCAGTTGATTTCATAAAGGCATCAAAAATATCTTTTGGTGGGGCTTTAATTTGTTTAGCAAAAGAAGATCTTTCAGGAATAAAACCACCAAGTTTTAATCTTTTATCTTTTAGATATTTTATTTCTTCAGAATTTTCACTTGGTTTGTAATATTCTATATTTTTGACTTGTTTATCTGTAAGAGGAACATTAAATCTATCTCTATAGTACAATAGATCTTCTTCATCTAATTTTTTTTGCTGGTGAGTTGTATTTACACTCTCACCTGTTTTACCCATTCCATATCCTTTGATTGTTTTTGCTAGGATAACTGTAGGTGATCCAGTATTCTGCATTGCAGCTGAGTAAGCTGCATAAACTTTGTGAGGATCATGACCTCCTCTATTTAATCTCCAAATATCTTTATCTGTTAAAGAGGATACAAGCTCAGTAAGCTCGGGATATTTTCCAAAAAATTTTTCTCTAACATAAGACCCGCCTTTAGCTTTAAATGCCTGATATTCCCCGTCTACACATTCATTCATCCTCTTTATAAGAAGGCCCGTTTTATCTTTAGCTAACAATTGATCCCAGTATGATCCCCAAATAACTTTTATTACATTCCAACCAGAACCTCTGAAGCTTCCCTCTAGTTCCTGAATAATTTTACTATTTCCTCGAACAGGACCGTCCAATCTTTGCAAATTACAATTTACAACAAAAATTAAATTATCTAATTTTTCACGAGCAGCTAAACCAATTGCACCGAGTGACTCTGGTTCATCCATTTCACCGTCACCAAGAAATACCCAAATTTTTCTTCCTTCATCTTTAATTAATCCTCTATTGATAAGATATTTTAAAAATCTGGCTTGATAGATAGCCATGATAGGTCCAAGGCCCATAGATACAGTTGGAAACTGCCAGAACTTTGGCATCAACCAAGGGTGAGGATATGAGGACAACCCTCCTTTATCCACTTCTTGCCTAAAACCATCTAGTTGTTTTGAAGTAAGTCTTCCTTCTAAGAAAGCTCTAGCGTACATTCCTGGCGCCGAGTGCCCTTGAAAGTAAATTAAATCTCCACCAAATTTGTTATTCTTTGCTCTCCAAAAATGATTCATTCCAACATCATAAAGTGTAGCTGCTGATGCAAAAGTACCGATGTGACCACCTAGTTCAGGACTTTTTTTATTAGCCTTTACAACCATAGCTGCCGCGTTCCACCTTACATATGCTCTTATTTTTTTTTCAATATTTTGATCACCGGGTGACTTAATTTCAGCCTCTGGCGGAATAGTATTAATGTAAGGAGTTGTTCTAGTATCCGGAAGGACAAGACCAGATTTATAAGCTTGATCAATAACTTTGTTTAACAAATAACTGGCTCTTGAAGAACCATCATTTTCAATAACTGAATTAAGAGAATCTATCCATTCATTTGTTTCAACAGGATCAATATCATCTTTTGAAGCTGGTTCAGCAAAGATTTTCTTAACTTGTCTTACCTGATTTACTTCACCATTAGTTTTTGGTTTTTCTTGAGTTTGAACTTCTTTAACTATTTTTTTTTCTTTTGGAGCCGAGGCCGCCTGGCCATTTTCTATTGTTGCTAATACGCTTCCCTCTGAAACTTTATCCCCAATTTTTACTTTTAAATCTTTAATTTCTCCAGCAGCAGGAGAGGGTATTTCTACGCTTGACTTATCGCTCTCAATTGTAACGACGGGGTCATTCTTGTTTATTTGGTCTCCAGGTTTGACTAAAACTTCTATGACTTCAACGTCTTTAAAATCACCTATATCTGGAACTGAAATATTCTGAGCCATAATTAGCTATTATAAACTGGGAGCAACATATTAAAAAATAAATAATTAATAAACATTAAAGAATAGGGCAAATGGTCGGATAAGATCAATTTTTGTCACATTTTCTGCTTTTTTCCGTCAATTAATTTTATTCATATGTGCCATGCGTTGGTTAATAAATTTTTTATTTAAAAAAAGAGAGATTAAAACTAATAGGGCAGTTTTAGTTCAGAAAATTATTCTAAAAAAATATCTATTAAGATAAAAAAATAAAAGCTAAGTTAGCTTTTATGGAAAAATTTTTGTGGGAACCTTCTGATAAAAGAAAAGAAGAATCTCTTCTTGAAAATTTTTCAAAATTTATAAATTTTAAATCTAACTATAATTTTAAAAATTTGTGGAAATGGTCCATTGATCACCCCGAGGAATTTTGGTCAAAATTCTGGGATTACTCGAAGATTATAGGAGATAAAGGTAAAGAAATAATTAAGTACAATAAAACTTTTAATAAAACTAAATTTTTTCCAGACTCCAAATTAAATTATGCTGAAAATATTTTAAAAAAAAAATCATCGGAAATTGCAATAAATTTTTTATCTGAAAAAGGGTTTGAAGAAGAGATTTCTTGGTATCAACTTTACATTAAAGTTTGTAAGTTTTCTGACTACTTAAATTCTATAGGTTTAAAAAAAGGAGATCGCGTTGCAGCTTATGTTCCAAATAAAATTGAGTCTATAATAAGTTTTTTAGCTTGTGCAAAAAATGGAATCATATGGTCATCATGCTCTCCAGATTTTGGAACACAGGGTGTTGTAGATAGATTCAAACAAATTGAACCAAGTATTTTAATTACTAGCGATCACTATTTTTATAATGGCAAGAAAATAAATATTCTTAAAAAAGTTAGCGATATTTTAAAACAAATTCCATCAATTAAAAAAACTTTAGTGTTTGCGTATAATAAAAAAGATAAGATAGATTTTCAAAATTATGTAAACTTCGATCAAGTTTTAGAAAAAGCAAATATGGATGAAACTTTTGAACGATTTGAATTTAATCATTCTATCTATGTTCTCTATTCAAGCGGCACAACTGGAAAGCCTAAATGTATAACACATGGAGCCGGAAATGTTTTAATTGAGCATAATAAAGAATTCATGCTTCACTGCGATATAAGAGATAATGAAAAATTATTTTATTATACTACCACTGGGTGGATGATGTGGAATTGGTTGGTTGGAGGATTAGCTACAGGTTCCTCAATATTTTTATTCGATGGGGCGCCTGTTTATCCAAAAATTGATATCCTGTTAGAGTATTGTCAAAATAAGAAAATAAATCTTTTTGGAGTAAGCGCTAAATACATCGATCATTTAAAAAATGAAAATTATAATACTAAAAATCTAGATCTAAGTTCAATCAAAATAATAACTTCAACAGGCTCTCCTTTAGCTGAGGAAAGTTTTAAGTATGTATACGATAATATAAAGAGAGATGTTCATCTTGCATCTATTGCAGGAGGGACAGATTTAGTTGGTTGTTTAGTTTTAGGAAACCTTTACTCAAATGTGTACATGGGAGAAATTCAAGGACAGAGTCTAGGTATTGATGTAGACGTTTATACTGATGAAGGAAAAAGTGTGAAAGATGGAGAGAAGGGAGAGCTAGTAGTTAAAAAACCTTTTCCATCGATGCCAGTAAAGTTTTGGGGCGATGACGACGGGCAAAAATATCATAGGGCTTACTTTAATAAATTTGAAAATATCTGGCATCATGGCGATTTCATTGAACGAACTAAAAATAATGGATTTATCATGAGAGGAAGATCTGATGCCACGTTAAATCCTGGAGGTGTAAGAATAGGAACGTCAGAAATTTATCAACAAGTTGAAGACATTGATTTTATCACTGAAGGGCTAGTTGTTGGCCAAGATTATAATGATGATGTAAGGATTATCTTATTTATTACTACAAAAAATGATGAAGAGTTAGACGATGAAAAAATAAAATTAATTAAATCAAGAATAAAAAAAAACTGTTCACCGAAGCATGTTCCAGCAATTATTATAAAGGTGCCAGAAATTCCTAGAACAAAAAGTGGTAAAATAGTTGAACTAGCAGTTAGAAAAGTAATCCATGGAGAAAATATTAATAATAAAGAGGCAATAGCCAATCCTGAGAGTTTAAAGTTTTTTGAAAATTTGCCACAGTTAAAATTGTAGCGCGTCGTTTTCTATTATCAATTTTAATAAGTATTTAAGTTAATCTTACTTAGGCTTGGCCCTAACCCCTGGAACTCCTATTATAAAAGGAAGTTAGGGCTGAGTTTAAATAATTTTGGCACAATTTTTATGCAACATTGAATGTAGTTCAATTAATTTTTCAAAACTTTTATTATAACCTCCACCTAAAACACCACATAATGGAGTTTTTTTCAAAAAAAAATTTTCAATTACAATTTGATCTCTTTTATTAATTCCCTCATCAGTAATTTTAAGTTTTCCTAAACGATCATCAAAATGTATATCAACTCCAGCTACGTAAAATACAAAATCATACTTATTTTTATTAAGTTCTTTTAAATTTTTATAAAGAATATTTAAGTATTCCTCATCTTCCATATGATCTTTAAGTTCAATATCGATATCACTCTTTGATTTTTTTGCTGGGTAATTGGAGGCACAATGCATACTGAATGTCAGAGTATCTGGGTCATTTTTAAATATTTCTGAATTACCATTTCCTTGGTGAACATCTAAATCAATTATAAGTATTTTTTTTGAGTAATTCTTATTTTTTAAATAATTGGCTGCTACAGCAACGTCATTAAAGACACAATAACCTGCACCACAATCGAATGTAGCATGATGACTACCACCGGCTGTATTACATGCTAACTTTGAGTTTAAAGCAAGTTTACTAGCAAGAACAGTTCCACCGGTTGCAACAAAGGATCTCCTTGCAACACTATCATTGATTGGAAAGCCAATTTTTTTCTGAAGTTTAATATCTAAAGTCTTATTTCTAATATGATTTATATATTCCAATGAATGAGATGTTTTCATTGTTTCTGTAGAACATTCTTGAGGAATATAAAATTTTTTTACCACACCTTCTTTGATTAAATGATCAGCTAGAGCACCAAACTTTTTAATGGGAAATTTGTTGTCATCGTTAATTTTAGCTACGTAATCAGGGTGATTAACGACAGGAAGTTCCATTGAAAAAAAAATTTATCTTTCGACGCACATAGCAATACCCATACCGCCACCAATACAAAGAGTTGCTAAACCTTTTTTTACTTCACGTTTAATCATTTCATGAATAAGTGTTACAAGTATTCTTGTACCAGATGCTCCGATAGGGTGTCCTAACGCTATAGCACCGCCGTTCACGTTAACTTTTTCCTCAGGTATCGCGAGAGTATTTATGACTGCAAGACTTTGAGCTGCAAAAGCTTCATTAATTTCAAATAAATCAACATCTTTAATATTCCATCCTGCTAAATCTAAAGCCTTCTTTGATGATGGAATTGGTCCTGTACCCATTAAGGCAGGATCTACACCACAACTTGCCCATGATTTAATAGAGACTAATTTTTGAATATTTTTTTTTTTAGCTTCCTCTTCAGACATTAATGTTACAGCCGCTGCACCGTCATTAATTCCAGATGCATTTCCAGCTGTTACTGTTCCATTATTTTTAAAAACAGGTTTTAACCTAGATAAGGACTCTAAGTTAATTCCTTCTCGAGGATGCTCATCTTTATTAAAATCAAGTTCACCTTTTTTTGATTTAATTTTAAAATTAATTATTTCATCTTCAAATTTTTTTTTTGTTTGTGCTGCAAGTGCTTTTTCATGGGATTTCAAAGCAAATTTATCTTGTTGTTCCCTTGTAATTTGAAATTTTTCAGCAATATTTTCTGCTGTAACCCCCATATGGTACCCATTAAAAGCATCCCAAAGTCCATCCTTAATCATTGTATCTATTAGTTCCGCATCACCTAATTTTTTTTCACTTCTCAGATGAATAGCATGAGGAGCTAGAGACATATTTTCTTGGCCTCCAGCAATAACTATTTTTGCGTCTTTTGTTTTTATACTCTGAAAAGCAGAGGCAACCGATCTAATACCTGAGCCGCAAACTTGATTTACTATATAAGCGGGGGTTTCAATTGGTATTCCAGATTTTATCGCAGCTTGTCTTGCAGGGTTTTGACCTTCAGCTGAAGATAAAACCTGACCAAATATAACCTCATCAATTTCTTGAGGTTTTAAATTTGTTTTATTAATAGCATCGGATATTACGCAAGAACCAAGATTGTTTGCACTAATATTTTTTAAAGATTTACCTAGTGAACCAACAGCTGTTCTTGATGCTGAAACTATGAAAACTTGGGACATGATTAGTTTAACTTATATGTTTACTTTTTATTTTCAATAAAATTATTTTTACGAGTTAATCCAATAAGAATTGCAATAATGAAAAATAAATAGGTTGCATTATTTGTTGTAAAAAAACTTCCAGTACCTTTTATAGGGAAAATTTCAGAAATAAATAAAAAAATAAAGGGTGTAATTAAATTATTATTTTTCAAGGATGAAGATGTAAAATATTTTTTATAAAAAGTTTGATATAAAATTATAATAATAATAGTTAAAGCCAATATTAATCCTATGAGACCTAACTCTGTAAGAATTTCAAGATAGTAATTGTGTGGGTGAGTATTACAAACCTTTAATTTTCCAGTTTTTTTTGTTTGTTCTACATGACAATAATACCAAAAATTTTTTATTCCACCTCCTATGTATTTATTTGAAAGCCAAGTATCGTAAAAAGAATAAAATTCTTTAAAATATGTAGGTTGATTATTATTTTGAAAGTCTTTGTTATAAGTAATAACAATTATTTTAGAAACTTGACTATAAAAATTATCAAAATTATCTTTTACAATCGAATTAAATTTATAAATCAACGAAAATACAATCAGCACAACAGTCGCTAAAATAAAAAAATATTTTCTTAAGTTTTGATGAAAAACTGTTAGCAGACTTAAAGTGAACATATACATTATGAATGGCATTCTGTTACCAGCAAGAATCATTCCAATTAAAAAAATGATTAATAACATTGGAAGAAAATATAAAAAAATTTTATTATAATATTTGCGATAAAAAATAGGAATTAGAAAAAAGGAAAAAATAGAAAATCTAAGCAAATATCCTCCAGCAATTAATTCATCATTAAATGGTCCAGAAAACTTTCTAGTAGTAGGCACAAAGCCAAAAATATCTTTTCCAAAAATAAATTGATAAAAAATATCTAAGGATACAAATAGAGTAGAAAAAAGACAGGATATAAAAAAAAATTTGAGATTGATGATTTTCTTTTCAATCAAAAATCTTAGAGAAAAATACAAAAATAAATACCTTAAAAATAAAAAAGATTTTTTTAAAGTTTTAAAATCTTCCGGGAAAAGGTCATTAGTTATAAAATATATATCATTGTGTAAGGCTGAAAATATAATAAATAAAAAAAATAAAAAAAATAACTTATCTAAAAAAATTATTTTAATTTTTACTATTTCTCTACCGAATATTAATAACGAGGAAACTATTATTAAAAAAACGTTTAAATTGATAACAAGATTACCTGCAATAAAACTTACTGGAATTAAAGCAATGAGAAGAGTGAAATAATTTTGAATTAATGGTAATCTATTTATAGATGAAAACATATTTAAATATATAATCAACTTTTTTATACTATTTAATTTGTTTAATAAATAAAAATAAAAAAAATTGCGCCTGTAGCTCAACTGGATAGAGTGCTTGGCTACGGACCAGGAGGTTCTGGGTTCAAATCCTAGCAGGCGCACCAATTATAGTTTGATTTTTTCTTCAATTTTATTAAATATATTTTTATGAAACTTTTATTTAATTTATCCTTACAAAAATCCGTAATAATTTTTTTTCTAATAGTAATACTAATTTTATTAGTGCTTACTTATATTTTATAGATAAATAATAGCAAACAAGACTAACGCTAAAAAAATTCTATAATATACAAAAATATTTAAATTAAATTTTACAATATATCTTAAAAAATATTTGATTGTGATAAGAGAAAATAGAAACGAAAGAAATATTGAAATAATGTTTACCTTAGCAAAGTAAATATTTTCTGATAAAATCAAATTCTTTAAACCAAAAAAAGATACTGCACTTAAAATAGGAATTGAAAGAAAAAAAGAAATTTTCGCTGCATCTACTCTTTTGAAGTTTAGAAGTCTAGCCGCCGTTATGGCAATACCTGATCTGCTAACGCCAGGTATTAAAGATAAAATTTGAAACAATCCGATAAAAATTGCTGATTTATAGGAAAAGTTTTTTTCCAAATTTTTTTCTAATTTAAATTTATCGCTAAAATAAAGTAAAAAACTAAATATTAAAGTGGTCCATGCTATTACTTTGATATTTCTGATTTGGTTAATTAACCCTGTTTCCACAAGAATAAAACCGACGACCATGACTGGCAGTGAAGAAATAAAAATTTTAAAAAATAAAATTTTATTCTCAGCAAAACTTATTATGTCTTTATAAAAATACACAAGCACCGCAAGCAATGAACCTATATGTAAACTAACATCAATCGAAAGACTTTGATTTTCGAATGAAAGAAAATTTGATATTAAGATTAAGTGAGAAGAAGAACTTACAGGTATAAATTCTGTGACTCCTTGGATAAAAGATAGAATTAATATTTCAATCATTTATAAAAAATAAAATTAAAGGTTGTTTTTTTATTGGCAATTTTAAATGCATATCAGGTATGCAAATATTGACATTAATTTTCTTGAGTCTTTCATAATATAGGTAACTAATATTGACCTTTAAAAGCTATCATTATAATTAATCTAAACTATTTTAGGCAAGCCATGACAAATAAAATGCTAAAGTTTGTAGATGTTAAACAAGAAACTCCTGAGAAAAGAGTAACAGATAAAAGAAAAGAAGACTTTAACGAAATCTACAAAGATTACATAAAAAACAAAGCAACCGAACAATCTAGCAGATGCTCACAATGTGGTGTTCCTTTTTGCCAAATACATTGCCCTCTTGGAAATAATATACCTGATTGGCTCAAACTTACGGCTGAGGGCAGACTTAAAGAAGCTTACGAAGTATCACAAAACACTAATAATATGCCAGAGGTGTGTGGAAGAATTTGTCCCCAAGACAGACTTTGTGAAGGGAATTGTGTTATTGAACAATCTGGCCACGGAACAGTTACCATAGGATCCATTGAAAAGTATATTACGGATACAGCTTGGGATAAAGGTTGGGTAAAACCTTTTAAAGTTAAAAAAGAGCTTAAACAATCAATAGGAATTATTGGAGCAGGTCCTGCTGGGATGGCTTGTGCCGAAGAACTACGGAAATCAGGCTACCAAGTTACTGTTTATGATAGATACGACAGACCAGGAGGTCTTTTAATTTATGGAATTCCAAATTTTAAATTAGAAAAATTTGTTGTTGAAAGAAGAACAAAGTTACTTAAGGAAACTGGTATAAAATTTGTTCAAAACTTTGAAGTTGGAAAAGATAAAACTTTATACGAACTTAGAGAAAAACACGATGCAATACTAATTGCAACTGGGGTTTATAAAGCAAGAGAAATTGATATACCAGGTCACAATCTTCAAAATATTTTTCCTGCTATGGATTTTTTAACGGCATCTAACAGAAAAGGTTTAGGTGACAAAGTTAAATTATTTGATGATGGTACTTTGAATGCAGAAGGAAAAAATGTTGTTGTAATTGGTGGTGGAGATACCGCTATGGACTGTGTGAGAACATCGATAAGACAAAAAGCAAAATCAGTAAAATGTATATACAGACGTGATCGGGAAAACATGCCTGGATCAGCAAGAGAGGTAGGAAATGCGATCGAAGAGGGAGTAGAATTTGTTTGGTTAACAAGCCCAAAAAGTTTTATTGGAAAAAATAAAGTTGAAGCGGTTGAGGTAAATAAAATGAAATTGGGTGAACCAGACTCATCAGGCAGGAGAAGACCTGAAGTTGATAAAGGATCAGAATATAAGATCTCAGCAGATCTTGTGATTAAATCTTTGGGATTTGATCCTGAAAATCTACCTCAGTTGTTTAACGCTAAAGAATTAGTTGTATCACAATGGGGAACTTTAAAAATTGATTTGAAATCTATGCAAACAAATTTGGATGGAGTATTTGCTGCAGGTGATATTGTTAGAGGAGCCTCGCTTGTAGTGTGGGCGATTAGAGATGGTCGCGATGCTGCTACGCAAATTGAGAAATATTTACAAGTAAAAGAAAATAAAAACAAAAAAGTAGTCGCGGCGTAATTCTAATGAAAAATTATAAAAAAAATAAAAAAATTTTAGAGAAAAGTTTTAATTATTCTCCAGATATGGAGCACGATGCATGCGGTGTTGGATTAATTGCATCTACTAATGGAAAAAAATCTAGAAAAATTGTTGAATACGGGATCGAGGCACTAAAAGCTATTTGGCATAGAGGAGCTGTAGATGCAGACGGTAAATCTGGTGATGGAGCAGGAATTCAAATAGAAATAGCGCCTGATTTTTTTAAAGAAAAAATATCAGCAACTGGACACGCTCTTGACGAAAGTAAAAGAATTTGTGTAGGAATGGTTTTTCTCCCAAGAACAGATTATTCTGAACAAGAAAAATGCAGAGAGATTATTGAGTCAGCTCTTTTAGATGAAAATTATTATATATATGGGTGGAGACAAGTACCTATTAACCCAAGTGTATTAGGCAAAACAGCTGATCAAAATCGTCCAGAAATAGCTCAAGTGATGTTCAAAAAAAATGAAACATTACAAACCAACGATCTTGAAAGAGACTTGTTTGAGACAAGAAAAAAAATTGAAAAAGTTGCTAGAGATAAACAAATAAGGGATTTCTATATCTGCTCATTCAGCTCAAGATCAATTGTTTATAAAGGCATGTTTTTAGCTGAAATGTTATCTGAGTTTTACCCAGATCTTAATGATGAAAAACTAACTTCAAGATTTGCAATTTTTCACCAAAGATACTCCACAAATACTTTTCCTAGCTGGGATTTAGCTCAACCTTTTAGAACCTTAGCACATAACGGTGAAATTAATACGCTTAAAGGAAACATAAACTGGATGAAAATTCATGAACAAGATATGTCAAGTTCACTTTTTAAAGATGTTAAGAATTTAAAGCCAGTTATTCGAAGCTCTTCTGACTCAGGAGCTCTTGATAATGTCTTTGAACTTTTAACTCACTCTGGAAAACTAGCGCCATTAATTAAATTGATGATGATTCCAGACTCGTGGTCAAAGAGAAGCAAAACAGTTCCAAAAAATCATCAAGGTTTATTTAATTTTCTTAACAGCACTATAGAACCTTGGGATGGTCCAGCGGCTATTTGTGCAACTGATGCCAAGTGGGTTTTGGCTTCTTCGGATAGAA
>Ga0255754_10001442_pt1 | contig 18396 bp, 14 predicted proteins | sample 101ome_22_FD_179954 | JGI IMG/M metagenome (GOLD analysis project Ga0255754, IMG submission 179954) | Coastal salt marsh microbial communities from the Groves Creek Marsh, Skidaway Island, Georgia - 101412BT metaG (version 2) | ecosystem: Environmental > Aquatic > Marine > Intertidal zone >... | reverse complement strand
ACCGGATTCGTTGTTCCTGATGCCGTTAATGTAATAGCTCCAGTTGAAGCGTTTATTGCAAAATATCCGTTGGTATTTCCGCTTTGAATACTGTAAGTACTTACTCCTACATTATCCGTCGCTGAAACAGTACCTACAGCATATCCTGAAGACTGATTCTCTGCATAAGTAAAGGTGTTATCTGAACTACTACCAAAAGTTGGTGCAAAATCATCCACATCAGTAACAGTAATCGTAATAGTTGCTGTTGAAGTATTAGAAGCAGCATCAGCAACCTCGATCACCAATGTGAAAGTATTCGATCCCGTTTCAAAATCATTAGACGCTACCGGATTCGTTGTTCCTGATGCCGTTAATGTAATAGCTCCAGTTGAAGCGTTTATTACAAAATATCCGTTGGTATTTCCGCTTTGAATACTGTAAGTACTTACTCCTACATTATCCGTCGCTGAAACAGTACCTACAGTATATCCTGAAGACTGGTTCTCAGCATACGTAAAACTTTGATCATTAACTGTTGGAGGAGTAGTTTCGGTTTCATCAATATCGTTCACATTCAACGTAATCGTTGCTGTTGCTGTTGAATTACAAGTATTAGCTACTTGCACTACAACAGAAAAAGCATTAGGAGTCGATTCAAAATCATTGGCAATACTCGAAGCTCCAATAGAAGTTAAAGCGATAGCTCCCGTAGAAGAATCAATTGAATAGTAGGTTGTATCTCCAGAAATAATTGAATACGTCAACGAAGTTCCAGAAGTAACAGTGACTGTTCCAACCACAGCACCTGAAACACGATTCTCATCATAAGAAAAACTTTGATTTGAAATCGTTGGAAGAATGTTTTCTAGAATCTCAAGCTCACTTGAAGTCGTATCTAACAATTGATATCCTCCTGCATTATAAATTGAAGCGTCAACACTATATGTGCCTGTTGCTATGGCTGAAGGAATCTGTAAATTCCATGTTTTCGCACCAGAATCATAAGTTATATTAGAAGTATTCGAATTTGTGTTGGTGTAAGAATAGGATACCTCATCAACAGTAACTACAATATATTCTCCGCTTTCCATACTCATAGAAACGGTTCCTGAAATGATAGGAGTCGTATCACATGTTGATAGCGATGTTACGGTTATTGGACCATCTGGTTTCGAGGACTCTGAGAGCGCTAGATATGCATTTAAATCATCTAAAGTACCTGCAGCATTACCTGAGATATCATCAGTACTAGTACTGCTATCATCAAAAGCCCAAGTAGCATCGTTTCTAAGCAAACTAAAATTTGTAGAGGAACCCGATATTTGTCCTCCTGTTATTAAATAATTAACTGAAGAAACATATTCGTTAATGTTAAACGAAACGCTATTTTCGGCTATAAATCCAAATGATTCATTATTTGTTCTCCAAACAATTTCACCGTTAATGGTAGCTGTATTTCCATTAACAAAGACGATTTGTAGCTGACCAATTATATTATTACCCTGGGTACTTGGATCATCGTAAAAAACACCTGAAGATGCATCTACTTCTTGACTAAAATAAACCCTACTTATTCCAAGCGTTGCAAACGACTTAGCATTGTCATTTTTTTGTGTGTTTTGGCCCACGGTTCCAATAGCTCCATCAGAAAAAGGGACACTAATCGTTACAGTTGGGCTTTGAGCGAATGTAATTGAAAACGCAAACAAAGCCACTACTGAGAAAAAAGCTCTAAGCTGTTTTGTTATTTTAAACTGCATATTAGGTGTATAATATTAAAAAAAAATTATCATTTTAAATTAAAATGCTAGCAAATATATTCGAAATAGCAAACACTTTGAAATTATTTTAATTGTAATACAACTCTTTAACATTAGGTATTGATAAATATCAATATTAAAAAAAATTTATCCTATTTTGTTTATCACAAACGCCTAAAATCATAACAAAAATTCCTATTAAGGTCTCTTAAAGGAATGTTCTTTTCTCAATTCGAAACTACTTCAGTTTAAAAAAAAATGACATTATGTAGCTCTATAACTTTTAATTCAATAGATCATTGACTAATTTCGCAGGATTAAACAACAGACAATTATGAGCCTACAAGATCAAGTGATGAGTCAAATGAAAGAAGCTATGAAAGCTAAAAACACATTGGCACTTCAAGCTTTAAGAGCAGTTAAATCTGCTATGCTTTTGGAACAAACCTCTGGAAATGGAAATATGACCGCTGAAGATGAAATTAAATTGCTTCAAAAATTAGTCAAACAACGCAAAGATTCTGCCGCTTTGTACAAAGAACAAGGTAGAGAGGATTTGATGCAACCAGAATTAGACGAAGCAGCTGTCATTGAACAATTCTTACCAAAACAACTCTCAGTTGAAGATGTAAAAGCTGCCGTACAACAAATTATCTCCAAAGTAGGTGCTACTAGCATGCAGGATATGGGAAAAGTCATGGGAATGGCCTCTAAAGAGCTCGCTGGACAATCCGATGGCAAAACCATCTCCACTGTGGTCAAGGAGCTTTTATCATAAGATAAACAATTAACAAATAGGCTGCGTAGTTCAACTGGATAGAATATCAGATTTCGGCTCTGAGGGTTGAGGGTTCGAATCCTTCCGCAGTCACAAAAAACTCAAATAAATGAAAAAACCAGATCAAGTTGTTTACGATGAAAAAAAGGGATACAATGCCAATGTACTACCTTACGGAACCTCTATTGGAGCTCCTAAGATTGAAGTGGACAACATAGATCTGTGGAAATCTTCCAATGTCAAAAAAGTTAATCATCAGTTTAAAACTAAGTTTGAAGAACTTAAAACAGCCTACCAGCAATTGATGTCAGAAGTAGAAATCAATCATTTGATTTACAATGCCAAATACAGCTTTGAACCAATTGTTGGAGAAATCTATCACTTGTACAAAGAGTCAGATGAACAACACTTTCTCTCAATTATCAGCCCAGAGCAGTGGAATAAGGATCATATCGGATCTTTTGTTCTCAATGCCGATAAGGTCTGGGAACCGGCTCAAAATTTATAAAACTAAAAAAAGCACCTCAAAAAGGTGCTTTTCTTTTTAGTTTAGTTGCTATAATTAATCCACATTGTCATGTAGGAATGAATTATTAGATCTCAGCTGCTGATCATCATTAGCGTCACTACTAAGACTCGTTCTCGAGACCTTTGTCTCATCTTCAATTTCAGAAAGCTTTATTCCCTGTCTCTTGTAAGCAGGTTCTTTTTCAATTTCATCGATACGATTGAGATTGTTAAACTTGTGATTGAAGTCTTTAAGTGTTCTCTTGCGTTCTTCAACACGGTTCTTTAACAAATCTTTGATCGGACTTTCCATCGGATCAATTTCAGCTGGTTCACTAGGGGCTGGTGCTGAAGCTACTACCTTAGTTTCAAACACGAGCTCTTCTTCTGTAACCACTTCTTCTTGGCGAGCTTCTTCTTGTTTTTGGGTGACTGTTGTTGCTGTAGCCTTTTCAAAACGTTGCTCCAATTCCATATAATCGTCTAAATTGTAGTGTTTTACATCAGACACCTCAACGGGTTCTGCTGTAACTTCAACTGCATCGATGACCTCCATTGCTTTTACAGCTCCCCAATTGATTTCTTCATCATCTAATGTAAATTGAACTTTTTGTTGGGAAGGTTCTTTATCCTTCTTGCTCTTCTCGATACTCATATCGAAGAACATCGTCATTTGCTCCTCTTCTTCATCCTGATGATCAAGTACTACTTCTTGAACTTGAGGCTTCGCTTCTACGATTTCAAAATCATTGACATCGATTTCCATAATAGAAGGATCATAGGCATCTACTCGATCATAACTAACTTCCATATTTCTGATCAAATCAGAAGTTGGAATTAATTCATTTTCAGAAGCTGTATTGACTTCTTCCTCAAATTCTAAGGTATGACGAACTACTGAAGTGTCTTCGACTTCAGATCTTACTTCTTCAACTTCACACTCAATATCTTTAACGGCTTCAAAGCTTAGATAGTTCTTATCGCTTAAATCAACAGCCGCTTTTTGATCGTCTTCGAGTGTGTGGATGATTTTCTTTGTCTCTGTATTGACAATTTCATTTTGTTGCTCAGCATTAAATCCAGTTGCAATAACCGTTACTGATATTGCTTCTCCAAGACTATCATCTTCACCGACACCCATGATAATATTCGCTGAATGACCAGCTTGAGATTGAATATGGTCGTTGATTTCACCAATTTCATCAATGGTAATTTCACAAGTACCAGATACGATTAATAAGAGTACGTTCTGAGCACCAGTAATTTTATTGTCATTCAACAAAGGTGAGTCTAATGCGCCATCGATAGCAATCTGAGCTCTTCCCTCTCCACTTGCCTTTGCAGACCCCATAATAGCTGTTCCACTATTAGCGAGTACGGTCTTCGCATCTCTAAGGTCAATATTTTGTGTATAATGGTGCGTAATTACTTCTGCTATTCCCTTTGCCGCTGTTGCTAACACCTCATCCGCCTTAGAGAAACCAGCTTTAAAACCAAGGTTTCCGTAGACTTCTCTGAGTTTATTGTTGTTGATGATTATCAATGAATCGACGTTCGCTCTAAGCTTCTCTATACCCAATTGAGCCTGATCTGAACGCATTTTTCCTTCAAAGACAAAAGGAGTTGTAACAATACCTACTGTTAATATATCGAGATCTTTAGCGTGTTTCGCAATAATTGGAGCAGCACCCGTTCCGGTACCACCACCCATACCAGCAGTAATAAACACCATTTTGGTATTGGTTTCTAACATCGCTTTAACTTCTTCTTGAGACTCAATAGCAGCTTTTTCACCAACTTCAGGGTTAGCCCCTGCACCTAATCCTTCAGTAAGAGAAATCCCCAACTGAATCTTATTGGGAACTGGGCTGTTTTCTAAGGCTTGGGAATCCGTATTACACACTACGAAATCAACTCCGTTGATTCCAGATTGAAACATGTGATTAATTGCGTTAGATCCACCTCCCCCGACACCGATCACTTTGATGACATTGGATTGGTTCTTTGGTAAGTCAAATGAAATTCCTTCGAATTCTGTACTCATGGGTATTGGTTTTTGGTATTAGTTGATTTGTCTTTATTCTGCGTCGTCTAAAAATCTTATAAATTTCTCAGCCCATCGCTCAAAAAAGCTAATGGGTTTTTTGGGCTTTTCTTCAGCTTCAATCGGCTCATCTACCACTTCCTCTTCTGTAGTTTGATCAGAAGAAGTTACTTCAGTTTGCACTCTAGGCTGACTATTGATGGCATTCATCAACAATCCTACCCCTGTTGCGTAAAGTGGAGAAGTCACTTCTTCGTTAGAATCTCCTGCTAAGTGCTCATTTGGATAACCGATACGTGTATCCATTCCAGTGATATACTCTACTAACTGCTTTAAGTGCTTTAATTGACTTCCACCACCTGTTAGAACTATTCCGGCAATGAGTTTCTTTTTTTGATCCTCATGACCGTAATTCTTAATTTCCATATACACCTGTTCCACAATTTCCACAACACGAGCGTGAATAATTCTAGAGAGGTTTTTTAGAGTGATTTCTTTAGGCTCTCTACCTCTTAAACCAGGAATCGAAACAATTTCATTGTCCTTGTTTTCACCTGGCCAAGCCGAACCAAATTTTATCTTGAGAAGTTCAGCCTGTTTTTCGATGATAGAACATCCTTCTTTGATGTCTTCAGTAATGACATTTCCACCAAATGGAATCACAGCAGTATGTCTGATAATACCATCTTTGTAGATCGCTAAATCGGTAGTACCACCTCCGATATCGATCATCGCAACTCCAGCTTCTTTTTCTTCCTGAGAAAGAACAGCGTCTGCAGATGCAACTGGCTCTAATGTAATATTTGCAAGATCAATACCCGCACTCTTTACACAACGCCCAATATTTTTAATAGATGAAACCTGTCCTACTACTACGTGGAAATTCGCTTCCAATCGACCCCCGTACATTCCGATAGGCTCTCTAATTTCAGCCTGTCCATCTACCTTGTATTCTTGAGGTAAAACGTGAATTATTTCTTCACCAGGAAGCATCACGAGTTTGTAAACTTGAGCATTGAGCTTGTCGAGATCATCTTGATCGATCACCTCTTCTGCATTGGCTCTTGTGATATAGTCTGAGTGTTGAAGGGAACGTATGTGCTGTCCAGCAATCCCAACAACTACTTTTTCAATCTTTGCTCCGGCATCTGCCTCAGCTTCTGAAACAGCCTGTTGAATGGATTGTATGGTTTGAGTTATATTGTTAACGACCCCTCGGTGTACTCCTAAACTCTTAGAACGACCTAAACCGACTACCTCAATTTTCCCATACTCATTCTTGCGACCGATAATGGCCACGATCTTTGTCGTACCAATATCTAATCCAACCGAATAATTTTCCTGATTCATAGTTTACTTTTTTGTACCGATGAGTTGATTGTCAAACGAAAGATCAATTCTTCGATATTGAGACCAAATACTATCCTTTTTTGCTTTGTTGTAAAAGGCTTTCAATTTTGCAATTTTGTTGGGCAGATTGGATACAGACCCCAAATACAACTCAAAATCTTCAGCTCTTAATCGAAGTGAATAACTTCCTTTCTCTTCGATGTGAATCCCAACTAAATCATCTTTTATAAAAGCTTCTTCATTGATGAAATTCAACAGTTCAAAACAATTATCTAAATCTTCTTTAGTAGTAGTTCCTGTAATCAAAGGAACCCTGGCCGAATGTAATTTCGACAACGGCATCTTCTCGGAAAGACGATCTAAATAATACACATCTTTTCCAGAGACCACCCTTGCAATGGGCTGTCTTTGTGCGATGTTCGCCCTAAGTTCCCCATCTATAGTAAGATACACTTGAGCGCTTTCTACGAGAGGAATTTCAGACAAAATAGTTTCTAGTCTATTCAAAACTAATCGTTCTTTTGCCTGATTCAACGAGCCTTCAAATTTTTGTATTAACAATTTATTAACCGTCGCTTCATCGATATACAAATTCTCCTGGGAAACGAAATTAATATGTAATTCCTCCGGCTTTCTAAGCTTATTTTTATAATTAGAAAAGGCGAAAGAACCCAGAACTGCCACTAGTAGCAATACGTATTGTAAGACCAACCAAATTTTTCTCAACATAAGGCTTTTTTTATAGGTTCAACTTCCAATCCGATATCACCAGCTCCTAGGGTCACTAAAACTTTTAAGGGGCATTTTTTAAGGTGTTCGACCAATTGTTCTTTTTTTAACAAGACTTTGTCTGTAGCGCTAATTTTTTCGAGCAATACTTCTGAATTAACTCCTTCTAGAGGCAGTTCTCTTGCTGGATAGATTGGCAGTAGAACCACAGAATCAAAAAGTGAAATACTTGCAGCAAATTCCTCCATAAAATCTCGAGTTCTCGAAAAGAGATGTGGCTGAAATACCAAGGTCTTTTCCAAGGCTGGAAAGGCATCGTTTACCGCCTCATAGATGGCCTTGATGGCCGTTGGATGATGGGCGTAATCATCTATGAATACAAAATCAGGTTGTTTGCACTCAATAGAAAATCGTCGCGCTACTCCTTTAAAACCAGCGAGTGATCGAATGATCTGGTCAGGCTCTAGTCCACCGAGATAAGCCATTGCAAATGCAGCGACTGCATTGTATACATTGTGCCTACCTGGCATGGGTAGCAGAATGTTTTTATAGTGTTGTCCTTCCACTTTGAGATCAAAATAACAGTGGAGTTCTTCAAATCGCAGATTGAGAATCTCAAAATCAGCATCACCTTCTCCATAGGTTCTTCCAAATGGAAACTCCACCTGATTACAAACCACTAATTGATCCTTTGAAGGAAGCAGAGAAGCAAAATCCAAAAAACTCTTTTGCAAATCAGTCGCGGTCCCATAGATATCCAAATGATCAGCATCTGTAGAAGTAATACATGCGATGTCGGGATGTAATCGCAAAAACGACCTATCGTATTCATCCGCCTCTACCACTGAATTTTCAAATCCATTTGAAAAATAATTCGATTTGAAATGATTGGAAATCCCTCCTAAAAATGCTGTAAATCTCAGGTCACTTTCAGAAATAATATGAGCGAGCATGGATGAAGTTGTTGTTTTCCCATGAGTTCCTGCAACTGCAAAACATTTGGTGTTTTCAGTAATCATTCCCAGCACCTGAGAACGCTTGTTGAGACTAAATCCAGCTTTTTCATAAAACTGCATCCAAGCATTGGAAACAGGTACTGCCGGTGTATAGACTACTAAACATTGATCTGGGTCCTTAAAATTAGATTGAAGCCCCTCTAGATCTTCTCTGTAAAATACCTGAGCTCCCCTTTCTTCAAATGATTTGGTCAAATCAGAAGGAGTGAGATCATAACCTCCAATTTGCTTTTTTTGAGCTAAAAAATACTCGACCAATGCCGCCATTCCGATACCGCCAATACCGATGAAAAAAACTGAAGTGTAGCGATCGAGATTCATATATTCAACAGATTTTTTAATTCTTCAACAATCGATTTAGTCGCATGAGGTTTGGCTAATTCTTTGATATTTGCTCCCAAACTGTTTCGAAGCGTTTCGTCCTCAATGAGTTTTGTCATCTCAGTCTTAAATGAGGCTTCCAACTCTTTTTCAGAAAGCATCAGTGCTGCTTTGTGATCTACTATAGATTTGGCGTTTTTGGTTTGATGATCTTCAGCCACATTTGGAGAGGGAATAAAAAGCACCGGCTTTCCAACTAGGGCTAATTCAGATACCGTGCTGGCCCCTGCTCTAGAGATGATTAAATCAGCAGCTGCGAATGCCGTAGGCATCTGTTCGATAAAATCGAGAACCCGAACTCCATTTTGTTCAAAGATTTGATACTCCTCTATATATAAATTTCCACACTGCCAGATTAATTGCACATTTTTATCTCTAAAGAAATCGATATGACTAGCGATCAGTTGATTGATTCTACGAGCTCCAAGAGAGCCTCCCAATACTAGTAGCGTTAGTTGATCTTCAAGCCCAAAAGCTTTTTTGGAAGTCGATGAATCAGGCAAGGAATCGATGAGATCTTCTCGAACTGGATTTCCGGTAAAGGCAATTTGATCAGCTGGAAAATAACGTTCCATATGCTCATAAGCCACACATATTCGCTTGGCTTTTTTTGCCAGTAAGACATTGGTTTTTCCTGCATAGGAATTTTGCTCTTGAATCAAATAGGGATATCCGAAGAGTCCCGCCATTTTTAAGAGTGGTCCACTGGCGTATCCTCCTGTTCCAATCACTAGTGTGGGTTTGTATCGCATTAGAATAAAGCTCGCCTGTACTAATGACCAAATCAGTTTGATCGGAAAAGTCAACAAATGAAACCCCAAACGTCTTTGCAAACCAGCAATCCACAGGCCTTTAATTTTAAATCCTGCCTTGGGAACCTTTTGCATTTCCATCTTGTTCTTTGCTCCTACAAATAAGAACTCAGCATCTGGAAATTGCGCTTGCAATTCTTTTCCAATCGCAATGGCAGGATAGATATGTCCTCCTGTTCCTCCTCCTGATATGATAAACTTATAATTGCTCACTGAGTATTTCTAAAGGATTTTTTTCTGACTCTAAAACTTCGTTAGGTACACCACCCTTAACACTTGCTGATAGAATGATACCAATTGCCATACAATTCATCCAAATCGAGGTACCTCCACTACTAATCAGCGGCAGTGTTTGCCCTGTGACCGGCAGCAGTGAAACTGCTACACCCATATTGATCAATGCCTGAAATACAAATGGAATTCCAAGACCTAGTACCACTAATTTTGAAAAGCTACGCTCAGACCGATGTGCGATCACCATCACTCTAAACAAAAACAACAAATAGGTCAAAAGCAATAACAGACCCCCTACCAATCCGTATTCTTCGATAATAATCGCATAGATAAAATCGGAGCTCGATTGAGGTAAAAAATTCTTCATCACACTCTTACCCGCTCCAACTCCAAAGAGTCCTCCTGTGGCAATGGCTATATTAGCGCGCTCTACTTGATAATTTGCCTGTGGATCCACCTCGTCTGAACCAAAGTTCTCAATGCGACTCACCCAGGTGTCCACTCTATTTGGAAAGGCATCTGGAAAGGCCTTGGCGGCTGTAATAAATAACAATCCAAATAAGACTCCAGCTGAAACAATGACCAATAAGTATTTGATGGGATATCCTCCTACAAAACAAAGCACCAATACTAGTGAAAACAACATGGCTGATGTTGAAAAGTTTGCTGGAAAAATAAGACCAACAACAATGAGTACAGGAACCCACAGCGGTAGTATGGTTTGCGAAAAACGAACCTTCGCTTCTTGCTTTTTAAGAATACTCAAATAACGAGCCACATAGACCATGGTCACCACCAAAGCTAAGGTCGATGTTTGAAAACCGATTCCTAAAAAGGGAATGCGAATCCATCTCGAAGCATTTGCTCCACCAATGGTGCTCCCCTGAGCTAAGGTATACATAAGAAGCAATACCACTACAGGCATTGCAATCAGGGAGAGTCCACTAAAATAATGTGTTGGAATCTTGTGAATCAAGAACATAATACCAAATCCAATCACCAGCATGACAAAGTGTTTAAGTAGGTGGTATCCAACAGTCCCATTACCCACTACATATTCCAGATTAGAACTAGAACTGTACACCGGTAAAAAAGAATAAATAGCCAAAAGCGCAGCAATTGCCCAAATGGTTTTATCTCCTGAGACGTATTTTAGTATGGAACTCATCTTTATAGATTTCTTACGGCTTCTTTAAATTGATTTCCTCGATCTTCATAGTTTTCAAAAAGATCAAAACTTGCACAAGCTGGAGATAGTAACACAGAGTCTCCACGCTCTGCAACCTTATAAGCTACTTTAACTGCCTCGCTCATTGCATAGGTTTCGACAAACAGTTCTCCTATTCCTTCAAAAGCCGCTTTGAGTTTTTGATTGTCTTCACCAAGACAAATAATAGCCTTTACTTTTTCGCGAACTAGTGGCATTAAGGACGAATAATCATTTCCCTTGTCTACCCCACCTACGATCCAAACAATTGGAGACTTCACACTCTCTAAGGCGTAAAAAGTCGCATTGACATTAGTTGCTTTTGAATCGTTGATATAGTTGACGTGATTAATTTTTAACACCTTTTCCATTCGGTGCGCCGCTCCTTGAAAATGCTGTACCGAATTTCGGATGCTCTCTTTACGGATCTGGAGCAGTGATGCTGCTGCCGATGCTGCCATGGTATTTTTTACATTGTGTAAGCCTTCTAAGGCAAGTGTGTCTACTTTCATGCTGATGGTATTTTGATTGGTTTTTATATAAATTGTTTGATGGTCTAAATAGGCACCGTATTCCAATTGCTCACTTATTGAAAAGGGAACTAATTGTGCCTGGATTTGATGATTGTTGATATAGTCGACAAGAACTGGATCATCGGCATCGTAAATGAGATAATCCTCCTTGGTCTGATTTTTTGTGATTCGAAACTTGGATTCGATATAGGCGTTAAAGTCGTAATTGTAACGATCTAAATGATCTGGAGTAATATTGCATATCACAGCGATATGAGGTTTGAACTCTTCAATTCCATCCAACTGAAAACTACTGAGTTCTAATACGTAGTGCTCTTTTGGTTCTTCTAATAAAAGCCCTGCAAAACTCTTTCCTATATTACCGCCCATTCCAACGCTTAACCCTCCTTCACTCAGCAAGTGATGAGTCAGCATGGTGGTGGTGGTTTTTCCGTTAGAACCGGTAATCCCAATCAGACAAGCTTCGGTATAACGACTCGCAAATTCAATCTCAGACCAAATTTTAATTCCCTTGTTTATCGCTTCTTGAATCAAAGGCACTGTATCGGGTATTCCAGGACTCTTTACGATAAGATCGGCAGCTAAGATTTTCTCCTTTGTATGCTCCCCTTCTTCATATGAAATCCCAGCCTTATCTAAAATATTCTTGTATTTAGAAGCGATGCTTCCCCTGTCGGAAACAAACACAGCAAAGCCTCTGTCGGCTGCCAACAAAGCTGCTCCAACACCGCTTTCTCCTGCTCCTAATACAACAATAGTTTTCATTATCTAAGTTTTAAAGTAACAAGGGTTAATACCGCTAGTAAGATTCCGACAATCCAGAAACGACTCACGAGTTTGCTCTCGTGATAGCCCTTTTTCTGAAAGTGATGATGTAATGGTGACATCGCAAAAACGCGTTTTCCAACTCCTGTTTTCTTCTTAGTGTATTTAAAATAACCCACCTGAATCATCACTGAGAGTGATTCGGCAAAGAAGATTCCACATAAAAGAGGAATCAATAATTCCTTACGAACGATAATAGCTATCACGGCAATGATTCCTCCAATGGTCAGTGATCCTGTATCTCCCATAAAAACTTGAGCGGGATAGGCATTATACCACAAGAATCCGATAAGTGCCCCTAAAAAAGCACCGATAAACACCACGAGTTCCCCAGCCCTTGGAATGAACATTACATCGAGGTAGTCTGAGAAAATAATATTACCCGACACCCAAGCAAATAGCGCCAGGGTTGCAGCAATAATAGCAGATGTTCCCGCCGCCAAACCATCGATTCCGTCGGTGAGGTTTGCTCCGTTAGAAACTGCGGTCACAATAAAAATAACAACTGGAATAAAGATGAGCCAAGCGTAATCAGCAGCTCCATCACCAATCCAAGCAATTAGATCGCTGTAGTCCAATTCGTTGTTTTTTACAAAGGGTATGGTGGTCGCTGTCGACTTGAGTTCTGGTGCTACGTATGATTCTTCAACAAGTGATCGTTGTAAATCATCACTCGATTTAAGAGTTACTCCAGGATGAAAATACAATGTCGTTCCGACAATGAGTCCTAAAATAACCTGACCCACTACCTTAAATATTCCCTTAAGACCTTCTTTGTCCTTTTTAAAGGTTTTGATATAATCATCGATAAAACCGATGATTCCCATCCAAACGGTGGTTATAATTAAAAGAACGATATAGACTTCTTTGATCTTTGCAAACAACACCACTGGTACAAGAGTCGCTAAAATGATGATGATTCCTCCCATGGTTGGAGTCCCTGCCTTTTGAGTTTGGCCCTCTAAACCTAGCTCACGTATTGATTCTCCAATTTGTTGACGTTGTAAGTATAGAATAATGCGCTTTCCAAAAACCGTGGCAATTAAAAGCGAACTAATAGTTGCCATGGCTGCCCTAAAACTCAAAAAGCCGAACAATCCCGCTCCGGGAACTTGGTATTGTTGTTCTAAATATTCAAAGAGATAATACAGCATATCAGTCTTATTTTAGGGGATTTAAAAACTCACTTAATAATTTAAAATCGTCAAAAGGATGACGTTCTCCATTAATTTCTTGATAGGTCTCGTGACCCTTTCCGGCAACGAGAATCATATCATTAGATTTCGCCATTTGAACAGCAGTCTTAATGGCTTGTTTTCGATCGGCAATCACCAGCACTTTTCGAGTGTGCTCAGCCGAAACACCAGCTTCCATCGCCTCTAAAATCAACTCAGGATCTTCGCTACGCGGATTGTCATTAGTGAAAATGGCGATATCACTTTTAGCTGCCGCTAGTGCTCCCATTAAAGGGCGTTTCTCCTTATCGCGATCTCCTCCACAACCAACTACCGTAATCAATTGTTCGTTTTTGGTTCGAATTTCACCGATGGTATCTAGAACATTTTCTAAAGCATCTGGAGTATGGGCATAATCGACTATAGCCGTAATATTCGACTTCGATACCATATATTCAAACCTTCCGCTAACCGATTCTAATTTGCTAATCCCTTGCAAGAGTTCTAATTCGTCCATACCTAAGAGTTCACTTACGGCGTAAATAGCGAGAATATTATATGCATTAAAAGATCCAATGAGTTTCGTCCACACTTCTTTTCCTTGAATTTTCAACAGCTGGCCCCCTAAATGGTGTTCCAGTTGCTTCGCATTGTAATCTGCAAAGGATTTTAAGGCATAGGTATAAGTTTTAGCCTTGGTGTTTTGCAACATCAAACTTCCATTTTTATCATCGATATTGGTCAGTGCAAATGCCTTAGCTCCAAGCTGATCGAAAAATCGTTTTTTAACATCCCTGTACTGAGCAAAACTCTTGTGATAATCTAAATGATCGTGAGTGAGATTGGTAAAGACCCCACCGTAAAAGGCAAGACCGTCTGTTCTAGATTGATCGATCCCGTGAGAGCTCACTTCCATAAAACAAAACTCCATTCCTGCATCACACATCGCTCTTAAATATTTGTTGATGGTAATAGAATCAGCAGTAGTATGAGTGCTCTTAAATTCCTTCATCCCCACCATTACTTTGATGGTTGAAAGAAGCCCGACTCCAAATCCAGCTCCAGTAAAAAGTTCATACAACAATGAAGCAATAGTTGTCTTACCATTGGTTCCTGTAATACCGATCAATTTTAAATCTCTAGAAGGCTGATCGTAATAATTGGAAGCCATCACAGCAAGTGCCGCTGAAGAATTCGCTACCTGAATATAAGTTACCCCTTCTCTTGGCTGAGGTACTACTTCACAGATAATTGCAGAAGCTCCCAAATCTATCGCTTTGTCGATAAACTGATGACCATCGACCTGAAGTCCTTTGATCGCAATAAAACAGCTATCCAATTCTACAGTTCTAGAATCAAAAGTCAGCGTAGAGATCTGCTGATCCGTAGTCCCAACCACCGATACAATCGAGGTACCAAATAAGATATCTTTGAGCTTTTTCACAGTAGTTCTATTGTTATTTTTTGACCCTTTTGAATTTTTCTACCCGCTCTAACGGATTGTCTCTTCACCTTTCCATTACCGATAACCTCCACTTTAATTCCAGCGTTTTCTAAATAGTATATGGCATCCATTCCAGCCCAACCTTTGAGGTTTGGCATTGTATCTATTGCTTCTTTAGTATCAATTGTAGGTTTTGTAGCCAAGGCCTCAACTGATAAATCCACCTCATCCTCTGATATCGTCTTGGAATAGATCTTTTGTGCGATAGCCTTAAATACAGGCCCGGAAACATCAGCTCCGTAATATCCCTTGTCTTTATTGGGATGATGAATCACTACGATACAGGAAAATTTTGGCGCTTCAGCAGGAAAATAACCCACAAAAGAGGATACGTATTTTAGAGCACCATCTCCTTTGTCGTAATCCTTTTGAGCCGTACCTGTTTTACCTGCCATAGAGAACTTTGGATCGTAGAGTTTAGATCCAGTTCCTCTAACGACAATATTTTTTAAAATCGCTCTAACTTTTTGAAGTGTTTCATCTGAACAGATTGAAGGATTGATGACCTCTTTTTCAAATTTGGTCACCGTGCGATTCCAAGATTTCACCTCTTTGATAAGACGTGGTCTTACTAGTTGTCCATCGTTGGCAATGGCGTTGTAAAAACTAAGTGTTTGCAAGGGAGTCATCGATACTCCGTATCCGTGAGACATCCAGGCTAGCGATAAACCAGACCAACCTTTTTCTCCCGGCGATCTCAGAACTGGCATTCCCTCACCTTTTATGGCTAATCCAAGGGGTTCATGCAGGTTCATATTGCGCAATCGGTTCACAAAACGATTGGGGTTTTCTTTGTAATTCTCATTGATCATTTTCGCAAAGGCTGTATTGGAAGAAAGCTCCATGGCTTTTGCTACAGAGATCTCACCGTACCCTCCACGATGGGAATCAGATACAATTTTATTGTAGACTTTATACTTACCATTACCGGTATCAATCACTGTTGCCGTATCAACAACCTTGTCTTCTAAGGCTGCAATCAGTGACATCAACTTAAAAGTAGAACCTGGCTCATGAGATTCCCCAACAGCGTAGTTGAGACGCTCGTAATACTTTCCTTCACTGTTTCTTCCAAGGTTAGAGATCGCCTTGATTTCTCCAGTAGCTGTTTCCATTACAACTACTGAACCGTGATCTGCCTCGTAGTACTCCAATTGCTTTAAGAGTTCAAAATGAGCTACATCTTGAATATTGACATCAATGGTTGAAATCACATCATAACCATCCTGTGGCTCTACAATATTGTTAAGCCCCAAAGGTTTCCACTGATCATTGGCAATCTTTTGCTTTAAACGCTTCCCTTCTTTACCTGCTAAATACTCTGAGAAGGCTCCTTCCAAACCAACTCTGGTAATATTTCCATCAGGATCTTTAAGCACATAACCGATGGAACGTTCTGCTATTTTTCCAAGTGGATGTTCTCGTACTGTCTTTTGACTCACGACAATCCCTCCTCTATAAGGCCCTTTATTAAAAAGTGGAAAGGATTTAATTCTCAAATACTCGAAATAATCTAAATCAGATGCTATAAAAGCATAGCGACTCTGATCGTATTTTGCTTTTCTGAGTTTTTGCACATAAAAAGAAGCAGGCTTTCCCAATAAATTGGAAAGCGAATCGGATAGCGCTCCTAAATTTTGTTTAAAATCTTCATTAGAAACCGATACGGCATCCCAGTGAATTTCAAATTTTGAAACCGAGGTCGCCAAAAGCGAACCATCTTCAGAATAGAGATTTCCCTGATTGGGCTCTATGACAAACATACGCTCGGTACGTTGTTCAGCTAGTTTTTTAAACTGCTCCCCTTCGACCATTTGAATGGTAAACATGCGATAGACAACTCCTGCACTCATCAACAGAAGTCCTCCTACGACCACATAGATACGAATGACCATATTTCGATTCGAAGTACTCATTAATCTTCTTCGCTACTAACTATTATTCTTATAGGCGGATTGACAGGTGGAACGAGTCCAATCTCTGCCACTTTTTCTTTTACAGAAGACTCCAGTTGCATTTTTTGCACCTTGGTACGCATCACTACAAATTGACCTTTCAGCGCATTGACCTTTGTGTTGAGCGATGCAATTTCATGCACTTTTGAATCGGCTCTGTGTGCAGCGTAAATCATCACAACTGCTAAGGCAAACAAAAAGAGAATAAACCTCCAGTGTTTTGAGGAATTATCCGAAGTCAAAAACGACCCCCTTAAGAGTTGTAATACCTTAGTTTTCATATTTATTACGTGCTGCTATTCTGAGTTTGGCCGAACGAGCCCTGTTGTTTTCTGCTATTTCTTTTTCCGATGGAACAATCAGTTTTCCAACTTTTTTAAGCGGAACACTCACTCTTCCAAAGACATCTTTTTCAGCCTCTCCTTCAAACTTTCCATTTTGTATAAATCGCTTTACCAATCGATCCTCCAAAGAGTGATAACTGAGAACCGACAAACGCCCCCCTTCTGTTAGCAAATCTGGAACCTGGAGTAAAAACTCTTTGATTACCTGCAATTCCCCATTGACCTCAATTCGAATCGCCTGATAGAGTTGTGCTAAAAATTTTTGATCTCTAAATCCCTTTAAAAAAGGCTTGAGTACTTTTTTTAATTCTTCGGTAGTGTCAATCGGCTGACTGGATCTAGAATTGACAATAACTCTCGCTATATGTCTTGAATTTTTTAAATCCCCGTACTGATACAGTACCGAGGCCAAATCCTCTTCGCTGTAATTATTAACCACCTCTCTAGCGCTGAGTTCTGATCGCTGGTTCATTCTCATATCTAAAACCCCTTCTGTTCGGGTAGAAAAACCTCTACTCGCCTCATCGAATTGATGCGATGAAACTCCAAAATCAGCTAGAATTCCATCAACCTTAGTTACTTTGTAAAACCTCAGAAAGCGACTGATGTATCTAAAATTCTCAGGAATGAGTATCAATCGAGGATCGTCCACCACATTTGCTAGTGCATCAGGATCTTGATCAAAGGCAAAGAGCTTTCCCTTATCTGATAATCGAGATAAAATTTCTTTGGAGTGCCCGCCTCCACCGTAAGTTACATCGACATAAATTCCGTCAGGTTGAATCGCCAAACCATCAACGGTCTCTTTTAACAGTACTGGATTATGATAGCTCATCTCCATCGCCTCCCATTACTTCTTCGGCAAGACTTGCAAAGTCTGTAGTTGTATCATCCAAAACAGCTTCATAAGAAGCCTTGTCCCAGATTTCGACAATATTGATCGCAGCAGAAAGCACTACCTGCTTATCGATCTTCGCTATTCCCATTAAGTTTTTAGGAATTAACAAACGGCCAGCAGCATCTACTTCAATGATTCGAACTCCAGCTGTAAACCTTCTGATAAAGTCGTTGTTCTTTTTAACAAAGCGATTCTTCTTGTTGATCTGTTCCATGAGAAGTTTCCACTCGCTCATCGGATACAACTCCAAACACTCTTGAAACACCGCTCTTTTAATTACAAAGCCTTCAGAAAGAACAGGAGCTAATTGCTTTTTTAAAGCAACTGGCAGCATTACTCTTCCCTTCGTATCTGCATTACAG
>Ga0255754_10001437_pt1 | contig 18439 bp, 18 predicted proteins | sample 101ome_22_FD_179954 | JGI IMG/M metagenome (GOLD analysis project Ga0255754, IMG submission 179954) | Coastal salt marsh microbial communities from the Groves Creek Marsh, Skidaway Island, Georgia - 101412BT metaG (version 2) | ecosystem: Environmental > Aquatic > Marine > Intertidal zone >... | reverse complement strand
CTCTGTATCAGGCGTTTCATATGATTCTTTTTGAGCTAAAAGAGAATCAATTATTCCTATAAGGCTAGTTTCATCCATAAACTCCAGAAGTTCTGGATTTAAAGCTGTAGCTTCTACACCTTGATGTGAGTTAAGTAGTTGCTGTATATCATTGATAAGTTGTTGTTTTCTTGTATTCATCTATTTGCTTTTATCTTTTGGTTAACATAATGTAAATTCTATTGAAAATTTTATATACGGTTTTTCGTACTCTTCTTTAGCACTCATCTTCATCTTCAAACTCTTCACCAATCTCAAGATTCTGCATAAATTGTTTCGCAAGTGTTTGAGCCTTAGTATAAAACTTATCAGATATAGCCTGAGGAAATGTTTCTCTTAAAACTTCATCAAACAACAAAAGCCATCTCTCAAAAGTTTCAGGGTACATTTCACCTAAAAAAGCATGAGGAGGAAATGGGTGCCCCCAATATCCTTCCTCGCCATTTACCATATACAGCCAAAAACGCTCAAGTGTACGAAGATGCTCATACCATTTATCGTTCTTAAGATCAGAACCTAATTTCCTAATGAAATAGGGTCCCACAATTTCATCTTTTAAAACCTTTGTATAAAACGTTTTAACTAAGTACTCAACAGCCGGTCTATCTACAGTTTCAAAAAGCAAAAACACCCCTTTTAAAAATTAAAAGAAACATAATATTTATAAATATTAAACTACCCTCTTTCTAAGAACAATCTGTATCCATTTGTCTCGTGTGATGGCACAACTTGAGCTAATCTCCAGCCATCTTTATATAGTTTAGAGAGAGTCGTTTTTGAATCTTGAATCTTTGAAATAACATCTGTAACACCATTCTCATTTGATTCTTTTTTAATATCTGAAATTTGAATAATCTCTGAGTCTTCATTATAAAGAACAGCACAAAAATACACCTTTATTTCCATCTTATCATCCTTATTAATATTTTCAATTATTGTACCCTACTTTCTAGTTAATAAGTGTTTATAAATACTGAATCTAAATTATTGTAAAATTACTTAAAGAAATCAAATAAAAGATGAAAAAATGTCAAAGATGATTGAGTTTGTAAACTTCATAGAAAAAGATTCTTCGAATATTATTCAAAAATGGATTAATAGACCTTATGTAGACTCCATTTTAAGTACTTATCATATGTGTCACGAAACTTTTGAAACTCATTTCGCTCCAAAAATCATAAGTTGCTGTAACAATCACTTAAAAGGCAAAGGTGGTGAAGAGAATTATCCTATCATGAATGTTTTGATGATTTTTTTTCATTCTAAGGTAAGATATACAGATATTGAACAACTCTACAATGCCTTGAGACGTGAATACAATCGAGTTATTGTAGAGCAATCACATTTTAATGAACTGTTCGATGAGATTAATGATGCATTTGATGAAAATATTTCTAGGATTTTTAAAGAGATAGCATCTTATAACGATTCTCTTGATTCCAAAGGCTTTTTAAATATTGACACTCATATTCAAAAACTAAAAGCTACAAGTGATGTAATCTCTCAAACAGAATTTGAAGCAAGTCAAGATATGCTTGATGATCTTGAGGAGTATGAAGGAATGCTTTTGGGCTCTATAGAACACAATAGTACTTTAAGTGAAGATCTAGTCAGTAAAATAATTCTTGTGTTTGAACAGTATGGAAAAATACTTGCTGAGGAAACAACATTTTTAACTCTTTCAGATGCTTTTTTTAAACTCTCGTATTCTATTCAAAACTCAAATATTTCAGATATTGATACTATCAATGTAAAAATGATTGAAGAGTACATCTCTACTCTTTGTGATGAACTTTACAAATGGCGTAATCAGCTTAAAAATGGGATTATTATAGAAGATAACAAAAGTCTTATAAGCAACTTAGCTTTCTTAGAAAACATGTTTTTACCACAAACAGAATCAACAACTGCAGATGACGCTTTAGAATGGTTTTAGAAATACTACCTAAGCTGTTTTTTCAATCTTTTTATCTCTTCATTAAATTGCTCTAAATTCCCCTTCTCTTTTGAATATTTCAAAATATGATAACTCTCAATCAGTTTATATAACGACAGGTTAAGCTTACTTTCTGCCCTATTCAAAAACTTTTCCATACTTTCATTCTTTTCTTTATGTATTTTTTTTCTAGATAAAATTTTCAGTAATGACTTTACAGCTAGATCTAGCTTACTTTTTGCACCCCATGATCTTATAACCTGAAACAATACAATACAAACAAGTACAAGAGCAATAATTGAAGCAGTAAACTTTAAGAGATAGAATGTATCGTTCAATAATGATTCAAGGATTTTCATCTGCTTTAACCTATCAAATCCAAGTACCCAGTTTGTAATGAGGTACTTCATATACATATATTGATTATTGATACTTTGAAATAGTTTGCTTTCTTCTAAAGTCCTTTTTTTATTAGCTTCTTCTATGACTCTATAATGAGTTGCTGTTGGTTCAAACCTAACCCACCCTTTTTTTGGTAAATACAATTCAACCCAAGCATGTGCATCTTTTTGTTTTACAAGTAAATAATTCTCTACTCTACTCTCATAGTTTGCTTTATATCCACTAACTACCCGTGATGGTATCCCAATAATTCTTGCTGCAATTGCAAAAGAAGATGAAAAATGTGTGCAGTATCCATTTTTTGCATCAAATAAAAATGAGTCAATGATATTTTTTGGATCAAGCCCTTTTGGGTTTATACTGTAAGCAATCTTTTGCTTTTGAAAAAATTCTAGAAGTTTAGATGCTTTTTCTTCCAATGACAAAGAAGAATCTTTCAATTTTTCTAGCGCATTAAAAGTCTTAGGATAATCTTGTGCGTTGTACTTCATATAAGATTCAGGGTTGCCTGAAAACAAGCTGTATTGCAATACAGACCCAAGTTTCAAACGCTTCTGTTGGTAGATCGGTTTTTCTGTTTCAAGCGTGTGGTCATTTTGAAGAAAAACTTTTTGAGGAAAAGTCACAGGCAAACCTATAGGATATAACCATTTTTCACCATGTGGATTTTGAACGACAGTGTACGTAACTTTACCTTTTAGATTGCGTATTTGCTCTTTCATATAGAGATTGTTATTCTCTTTCCATTGAAATTTTTCACTCAAAAAAAGTGTAGAGCCTCTAAAATATAGATCTTTTTCATCTGGAATGCCATCTTCAAAAAATACCTCCATCACAACTTGTGAAGATGGCTTAAATGGAAGATCACTTACATTCATATTTTTACTATACACATTACTACTATACCGGTCTGACCGGAATCCAAAATCTGCTTTTTTAAATGAAATTCTTGGAAAACTTATAAAAAGAATCACTACTAAAGGAAGAGAAAGTAAAAAAAGAGCAAAATTAAACTTTAAGACATCTATTAAAGAAGTACGCATTTTTAGCCATATACTAATCAATATGAATATAAAAAACACAAACAATGAATAAAAAAGCATCTCTATTGTGTCAAAAAAGAAAAAGCTCAACATTAGCAACATAATTGGTGAAATTTTCAAATAGACATTTATAATTCCTGTTGCCCTTTGAAGCGTAACTGCTAAAATCAATAAAGAACTTATAAGAGAAACAAAGAACTGCATTCGTGAAAAATCAGAAAAATTGTATGTGCTAAAAAATGATAGAACTATACTGAGCCCACCTATTGTAAATAATACAAGAGAATCATATTTTGATTTATTTTTCTTTAAAATAAACCAAAGAGAAAAAAACAAGTAAGCTATTGTAAATGATTTAAGCACAAATAAGTGTGGTACTATAGATAAAACAATAGCTGCATCCAATAGCATCTGCAAAGATGGTCGTCTAGTATAAAGCAAGTTTCGTAAGAATTGCATCCACGTCATCCTTTGTAGAATCTAATGTTTCACCTGCTATTTCTAGAGTAAAGTCAAGATGAAATTCAGAAGCTTCAAGAACCCATTTAGTAAGTTGAGAAAGCTTTTCCTCAGTGTTTCCATTCATTTGTGAAAAATTAAACTTTAATTTTTTTATTGTCTGAGAAAATATAAAGCGCTTACTCATTAAAGTATCATTCTTTGCAAGTGAAGGCCAATGAATAGCAGATAAGTTTTCACCATCTTCAAACCTAGTTATACCTTTAAAGTCACTGATATCTCCACTCTGATGTCTCTGATGTGATACAACTTTCATAAGGGATATACCATCTGGCTTTGGGTATACAACTATATGTTTATCTATAGAAAAATTACGTGATTTTTTTTCATGGATTAATGGGAACAATGATTCAACATGGCATGAATCCAATTGATACACTCCACGATGTTCAACACTTGTTTCAAACTCAATAACCTTACTTGAGAGAGCTTCTAAGCTTTCTAGAGACACTTTAGAGTCTTCGAAAAAAAAGTGCAAATCGTATAGATTGAAATTTTCATCATTCGTAATTAAAAGTGAAAACTTTCCTCTTGAAGCTGCAAAAAACTGAGAATGATTTAAAAATTCAGCTTGCAAAGGGTACAAATTCAAAACACCAAAAAAGGTAGAAACTAGAGCAACTGAAACTAAAAAAAACATCATAATATAGACTATATTGTAATTATGCATATACGCCTGAAGAAACAAGCCTACGATAAGTAAAATCAGGAAGTAAAAATACTTTGTAGCTCTTACAGAAGTGCTTTTACGTATCGATATGAATTTTTTCAAGAATGGCATCAATCATCTCTTGAGGTGTTTTTGACACACCTACAGATTCTAAACGGTGATAGGTAATGTGAGGCAACACTTCTAAAACATCAGATGGAATTACAAAATCTCGCCCAGAAACTAACGACCATGCTTTAGACATATCCAAAAGAGAAAGAGCAGCACGAGGTGACAAACCATTTTTGAACAAACCACTCTCTCGTGTAAAAGATAAAATCTCTTGAATAATTTCAATAATCGAGTCTTCAACGTGAATGCTAAGAAATTTTTCTTGTAAATACAAAATTTCATCTTTCGAAAGATGTTTCAACGACTCAATAGAGATCACTTTTTTATTTGTGAGTATACTTTTTTCTGCTTCATAGCTTGGATACCCTAAAGAAAAAGTAATAGAAAACCTATCAAGTTGAGAAGATGGAAGTTCATATGTTCCAATCTCTTCAGTAGGGTTTTTCGTAGCGATTACAAAAAAATGCTTTGGAAGCTCATACCTTACTCCATCAACACTAATTTGCCTCTCTTCCATAGCTTCAAGAAGTGCACTTTGAGTTTTTGAAGAAGCACGATTAATTTCATCTGCAAGTAAAAACTGTGTAAAAGCAGGTCCTTTTTTAAACTCAAAGGAAGCCTCTTTTGTATTGTAAAAGTTCACACCAATGATATCTGATGGTAAAAGATCTGAAGTAAATTGAACCCGAGAGTACTCTAGTCCTAAAACATGTGCCAAAGTTTTTGCAAGTGTTGTTTTTCCAACCCCAGGGATATCTTCGATCAAAACGTGACTTCCAGATAAAAAGGCACTCAAGGCAAGTCTTATCTGCCTTTCTTTACCCAGAAGCATCTTTTGTGTTTCACCTACTATTTGTTCTATTATCTCTTCAACTGTTCTCATGAAAAGATTATAGCATTAGATAAAACAATAGATTTTCACATCCAGCTTAGTACAATGAAACTGGGAGCATTATTGTAAAACTATGCCCTTGATAGCTTTTCTTGTTGTAATCATATTCTTTACTATAAACGGAAATTTCTGCGCTTTCATATTGATCAACTATTTTTTTCGCAACATAAAGTTCAAGATTTTTTCCATTCTCTTGCTCTTCAAACAATTCATTTCCAACTTCACTTGAAATATCTCCACAATTATCTACAATAGTAATCATTGCCCTGTCAACAAAAATCTGTTCACTTTTTATTATTACCACTTTTTGATCTGATATATTTGCTGCATCAAAAGATTTTTCAATATACTTTAAAATACTCACTAACACTTGCACATATTGGTTCTCTTGACCCAAAACGTTTATATTTTCATGTGTATCTACATCGAAGCTAATTGAAGCCTTTTGATAAAGTGCTTCAACAAGATCTACACTCTTGGAAACAACATTCTTTAAATCTACAGAAATACTTTGCTGCTCTTTAGACTGAAAAAAACTTCTAAAATTTTCAGTACTCTTGGCGATGTAAGAGGTTTTACCTAAGATAAACTCGAAATTTTGAATACTTTTTTCATCTGTCAAAAACTTATTTTTTTCATACTCAATTGCTGTATTGCATTGCTGTATGATCCCATGAAGCGGTTTATTCCATTGATGAACCAACTTGTCTACCATCCCACCAATTGAAGCAAGCTTAGAGTGCTGGAAAATGATTTTTTCTTTAAGGTCAAGTTGCTTTTTGGTCTCTTTTCTCTCAGAAATATCTAAAATTTTATTTCGTAATATTTTAAAATCAACAGGTTTTAAAATATATCCATCAACTTGAAGTTCGATTGCCTTTAAAAAATAATCGTTTTCACCAAATGCTGTAGTAAAAATAATACTTTGTTCAGGGTTTAATTCCTTAATCTGATTTGCCATTTCAAGTCCATTTTTATTTGGCATCTGTATGTCTGATATGACAATATCCGGTGAATACTTTTTATACTTCTCAAGTCCATCATCTCCATCCACTGCAGTATATAACTCCTTTGCAAATCTTCCAATGAATCTTTCTAATTCTGTACGTATAAGCTCTTCATCTTCTACATATAAAATGACTGGTTTATCAAAGTTATCTTGTTTCATCATACACCTCCTCTACTCTTCAAATCTATAGTAAAAACTGCTCCTAAGTGATCATTATCAACACTTAAAAAACCTTCTAAGTTTTCATCAACAATCATTTTTGACATATACAGTCCCATCCCTGTACCTTTTCCTTGATCCTTTGTAGTAAAATAAGGTTCAAACACCCTATTTATAATCTCTTTTGGAATTCCACCAGCGTTATCTTTAACAATTATCCGATTATCTTGAAGATATATGTTAATTTCAGGGTTTTGAATCTGTTTTTCTAAAATTGCATCTTTTGCATTACTTATGAGATTAAGAACAACCTGTTGCAATTCACTTTCTAAACCTTTATATGAAAAATCTTCACCAGATATCTTGAGTGCAATGCTATGATTGCTCAACTGTGCAGATTGCATATTTACAATAGACTCGATCATTTGTCTAACTAAGAAGGTTCTTTTTTCTTTATCTATTCTAAAAAAGTTTCTAAAATCATCGATAGTTTTTGACATAAATTGAACTGTTTTTTTGTTTTTTTCAATAAACTGATCAACAAATTCTTTATCTACAAGTCCATCTTCATAATCATACTCTAGATTTTGAATACTTGAACCTATAGCGTTTAAAGGTTGTCTCCACTGATGAGCAATAGCTCCTATCATTTCACCCATTGCAGCCATTTTATTTGACTGTTGAAGTGCATGAGTCTTTTTCTCATCGTCATCTTTAAGGTTTTCTATCTCTATCTCTTGCAATGTTGCACCGTTTTTAAGAGCTTTTTTCAAATTATCTAAAGTCTGCTTTTTATCTTCAATATTGGCAGTATGTTCAATCTCTAGAACATCACTTTTTTTATTAAAGATATAATTCACTTTCTCTTGTAACTCATAGTTTGATTCATACTGCACACAAAAGCTATTTTCTCCCATGTAAATCTTCAATGGACTCGGTGAAGTAGCCATAATCTCTAAAATAACAGTTATTATTTTTACATGAGAACTTTTCTCAACTCCCAAAACATCCAAAAATGTAAATAGATTTTGTTTTAGAACCTTACAATTCTTACTTTCTAGTGATGTATAAAACACAAATGCAGAAAGATCTTTTTTGAGAAATTCTTTTGGTTTCTCTACAGAAACTTTACTTGCTTGATCCTTTTTTTGAGACTTTTGATCTAAGCTTTTATGCTTATTTGGAGTCTCTTTTGCAACAAAAGGCTCTTTTTCTTTTTGTATTTCAATTGAAGGCTTTTTGTGACTCTCTTTTATCTTGATCTCACTTGGTTTCTTTTGAGCACTATCTTGAGCTTCTGGATCACTGAACTGATTGGGTATAGTAGAAAAATGGGTATCTTTGATATTAAATGATATCTTTACCAAAATGGCATCATCATCAGATTTAGATTTTTGCGATAAGATCTCACTAACAGTTGTTTCAGCAGATAATGCAGATCTATAATCACTTACCCCATCGGTTGCAACGAAAATATTATCTCCATACTTTAACTTAAGTACATGTGTTTTGATATGTTCTGGTATAACATACCCTACAACACCTTCTTGAAAATCTAGTTGCGTGACTTTTTCAAATCTCTGTAAATACCCCTTTTGATTCCCAACACATACATACTCTACAATAGGTGTGTTTTTATATATTTTGCTCAAAAAAAGTGTTAAACCTCTCTCTTTAATAGATTGTAAACGATTTATCTCTAACAAAATAGATTCAAGTTCATTTTCAAAATTATTTTTCAATAACTCTCGACACTCATTTGCTATATGACCTACATTTTCACTTCCATGTCCACCGACATCTCCTACAGCTACAAATATATAGTCATCATGATCAAACTTTGCTATAAAATCACCACATTCATTAAGTGTCGAAAATGGTTTTATCAAAAAGTCAACACCAATCATTATAATTCCTTAACACAATGTAACACAACACCCTCTTGAGAGCTTTGCATACTAAAATCATCACTGAGTCTCACTATTGTAGGAAGTCCTATCCCTAGTGAACCTGACGTAGAGAAATGATCTTTAAAAGACAAAGAGATGTTTGAAACTCCATTACCATGATCAGATGCATGTAAAAATACCTTTTTCCCACTAGGGTCTAATGAAATTTTAAACTCCCCTTTTGATGCATATTTTTGAATATTTGTGATTATCTCACTAGAAAGAGTTAAAAGTTCATTTTTGACAACTTTATTTGTGTTAATGGAGTCAATAAACTTTTTGATTTCAAAAAGTTGAGTACCATAATCACTCTTTTTTTCTATATGCATAGTAATCATAATCTCTCTAAAGCCTTTTCAACATTTAAAAAAGAAGGTGCATTTAAATCTTCCAAAAAATGTATACTTATAGAGAGTGTTTGCGGATCCAAGCCACACACTGCACTCTCTATGTCCCTAAGTTTATTAAAAGCGATCAAATTCTTCAGAATCTCAAAATCCAGACTTTGTACAATTTGTATAGAACTAAAATCAAAAATTGCAAATTCAGACTTATTGTTATCAAGTACTGTATGAACCTCTTGAAAAAATTGATCATTACTAAAATTATCTTCTTCGAGTATAAAAATAGTTTTATTTTCTACTCTTTGAGCATTTATGGTCATTTTCATTTCTTTCTAACAAGCTCGTATCCAAGCATAGAAAATGCTTTAGTTAATGCTTTTTTCAAAGTGGAAGTTGTGGTAATTTCACCTAATTCAACTCCAAGGTTAACCAAAGTTTGAGCAATCTCACTAGATATACCTGATAAAATCGATTCACAACCCATCAATTTTGTAGCTTTGGTAAGTTTAATGAGATGTGAAGCAACAGCACTGTCGATTGAAGAGATACCTTTTATATCCACTATAACAACCTCTACATCTTTTGATTTGATGTCATTTAACACATCATCCATCAACTGCTGAGAGATAACAGAATCTATAATCCCAATCATAGGTACCATGATTATATTGTCAGAAATATCCAGTAAGGGAATAGCCTCAATTTTGTGATTCGTATTCATTTTTCGATCCTTTTATCATTTAAATAACACAAGATTGACATATTTTAGTGTCAATGGTGTGTCAAAATTAAAAAAACAATGCAATTTTTTACAAAATTATGTACTTTTGAAATAAAATAATGTCGAAGCGATAAAAAAGATGAAAAATAGGTATAACATAAGCCGAGTTTTGTTTTGATAGCATTAATCTACTACATGATTCACATCATGTCTCTAGCGAAATAGAAGCAATGTAAGACGCTGACCATCTATTTCTTGCTGCCATGTTGGGTTTACAAGCTCTCTATATTACTATAGAAACTGGTGGGCTCTTACTCCACCCTTTCACCTTTACTACCACGAAGGTAGAAGTCTACTCTCTGTTGCACTTTCCCTCGTATTACTACGGCCATTCGTTAAATGGAACACTGTCTTACAGCAGCTCGGACTTTCCTCTTGAATATTCAAGTAACTATCTGTTATACCTGAGAAATTGTACTGATTTTATTCTTTTAATTCACTTTTCACAACGTGAATAAGTCGTTAATTTTTTAGTCAAAATTACATGAACAAGTGTTCTTTTTAGAAACCCAGCAAAGAACAAGTGTTCATATCTGATTAAGCGTAAATTAACAAGTGTTCATATAAAATAAATATTCAATTAACAACTGTTCATAAAGGTAGAAAAATGCCCGAAAATACGAATAAAGAGAGAATAAGTCCTACAAAAAAGAAAATACTTCAAGAAGCACGCACCCTCTTCTCGGAACTTGGATACAAGAGTGCAAGTGTGAGAAAAATAGCTTCAAAAGTGGGTATCAGAGAGAGTGCTTTGTACAACCATTTCAAAAACAAAGAAGATATATTTTTACATATCGCTAAAGATCTTTTTGTGTCACCCTTTTCTCTTTCACATGAAGAGATATTAGATCTTGCTAGCAAAGGAAAACCTTTTTTAAAAAAATATACGATGCACTATAAGCTCATATCTTTTGATAAAAGCAATGAAACAATGTTTCGAATACTTCTCATAGAACTACTTCAAAATAAAGCTCTCAGAGAGCAATTTATGCATGACTTCCATGACAAAAATATAAAAACGCTTTCTGGGGCATTTTTTATTATGATGCAAAATGATCTTATCAGATCTCAAGATCCTATGATGATGGCATATGAATTTTTATCTACCCTCTTTTACATTCGCCTTCAAGTTACCCTTTTGAGATTTGATGCAGAATCAACAAATAACCTATCAACACAATTTGAAAAACATGTAGACTTTTTTTGGGAAAGCATAAAGAATTAATATTAACAAATATTAATTCTTTTATTTATTTCTGGTCATAAATTTATTTATCAATAGATATTATTTAATATAAATTCATCTTACTTTAGATGAACGCAATAAAACAGTAAAAATTTATTTTAATAGAGATGATGAAAAGTGAAAAATTACTCTAAGGCTAAAAACCTTAGAGTAATAAAAGAAGATTATTTAGAAAGTGCTTTTGTAACTGCTTTACCAATTTCTGCTGGTGAAACAACAACTGTAACACCTGCAGCTTCTAGAGCAGCCATTTTTTCAGCCGCAGTACCAGCAGAACCTGAAACGATTGCACCAGCGTGTCCCATAGTTTTACCTTTAGGAGCAGTTTGACCAGCGATAAATGCAACAACTGGTTTCGTAACTTTTTCTTTGATTAGTTTTGCAGCTTGAATCTCAAGATCTCCACCAATTTCACCGATCATAACAATACATTCAGTTTCTGGATCAGCTTCAAACATTGGTAAAAGTTGGTTATATGAAAGACCAATAATTGGATCTCCACCAATTCCAACTGCTGTAGAGATTCCATATCCTTCTTGAACAACTTGATTTGTTCCTTCGTACGTTAAGGTACCTGATTTAGAAATTAACCCTACTTTACCTTTTTTGAAAATCATACCAGGCATAATTCCAATTTTACACTCTTCTGCAGTGATGATACCAGGACAGTTTGGCCCAAGAGTTTTCATTCCATGTTTTGTAGCAAATGCTTTTGCCATTTGCATATCTTTTACAGGAGCGCCTTCAGTAATTATAACAGCTAACTCAATTCCAGCTGCTGCAGCTTCCATAACAGCATCACCAACAAATGCAGGTGGAACAAAAATCATAGAAACTGTAGCACCAGTTGCTTTTACAGCTTCACCAACTGTATTAAAAACTGGTTTTCCTAAATGCTCTTGACCACCTTTGTTTGGAGTAACCCCACCGACAATTTGTGTTCCATATGCAATACATTGCTCAGCATGAAACGATCCCTCTTTTCCTGTGAAACCTTGAACGATTACTTTTGTATCTTTATTTACTAAAATTGACATATCTTATAACTCTCCTTTTGCAGCAGCTACTGCTTTTGCAGCACCATCACCTAAATCAGTTCCAACAATTAAGTTTGAAATATTTGCATTTTTAAGAATCTCAGCAGCCTCTGGTGCATTTGTACCATCAAGACGAACAACAACGGGTACATTTACATCTGTTATTTTTGTTGCTTCAATAATACCATTTGCAATACGATCACAACGAACAATTCCACCAAAAATATTTACAAAAATTGCTTTTACATTAGGGTTTTTCAAAATAATCTCAAAGCCTTTTGCAACAGTTTCAGCATTTGCACTTCCACCAACATCAAGGAAGTTTGCAGGTGTTCCACCCATATGATTAATTGTATCCATAGTACCCATTGCAAGACCAGCACCATTTACCATACAACCAATTTCACCATCTAGTGCAACATAAGATAAACCATAATGAGAAGCTTCTACTTCATCTGGATCCTCTTCACTTAAATCTCTCATCGCAGCGATATGAGGCTGACGACCAAGAGCTGAATTATCAAATCCCATTTTTCCATCAAGTGCTAAAAATTCACCAGAACCAGTTCTAACAAGAGGGTTAATCTCAATCATCTCTGCATCATTATCCATATAAAGTTTAAATAACTTTTGTGCAAAAGTGATAATGTTTTTTTGCTCAGCTTTATCAGTAATACCAAGACCAAAAGCCAACTCACGTCCATGATAGCCTTGGAAACCAATCGCCGGATCTACAGGAACAACTACAATTTTTTCCGGAGACTCTTCTGCAACAGTTTCGATCTCCATACCACCTTCTGTTGAAGCCATAATAATTGGCATCTCTCTTTTTCTATCAAGCACTACAGATAAATAGAATTCATCTTTAATGTCTGCACCATCTTCAATATAAAGCTTCTGAACGAGTTTTCCTTCAGGACCTGTTTGGTGAGTTACAAGAGTCATACCTAAAATTTCATTTGAAAGTTGCTCAACTTCTTCTAAAGATTTAGCTAGTTTTACACCACCACCTAAACCACGTCCACCCGCATGGATCTGAGCTTTTACAACCCAAATAGGACCACCTAAAGTTTCAGCAGCTACAACCGCCTCCTTTACACTTTCAGCCATTATACCCTTTGGTGTAGGCACTCCGTATTCAGCAAAAATCTGTTTTGCTTGATATTCATGTACATTCATCTATTGTTATCTCCTTTATTAGTTGAAAATCTATTTTACTTCGTATTGTTCGCGACCCATTTGGTATAGGTCGTTCCCATATGTATCGTTCACAACAGTTACTGGAAAATCTTCCACAGTAAGTTTTCGAACAGCCTCAGGGCCAAGTTCTGGATATGCAATCACTTCAGCTGAACGAATCTGCTTTCCAAGCAGAGCTCCTGCTCCACCAGTTGCACCAAAATATATTCCACCATACTCTTTACAAGCATCTTTAACTTCTTGGTTTCGTTTACCTTTTCCAATCATCCCTTTGGAACCATTCTTTAGCATAGTTGGTGAATAACTGTCCATTCTGTAACTTGTTGTTGGACCAGCACTTCCAATAGGATCACCAGGTTTAGGTGGTGTAGGTCCTACAAAGTAGATGACACTTCCCTCTAAGTCAAAAGGTAACTCTTCTCCAGCCTCAATAAGGTCCACAAGTTTTTTATGTGCTGCATCACGAGCTGTAAATATAGTACCACTCAGATAAACTATATCTCCAGCTTTTAAACTTCTTGTTGTTTCCTCTGATAAAGGAGTTGTTAAATGGTAAGTTTCACTCATAGCATCTCTCCTTAAATTGTTATGTGCGTATGTCTTGAACTATGACACTGAACATTCACAGAAACCGGTAAAGAAGCAATATGACAAGGGTTTGATTCTATATGAACAGCAAGCGCAGTTTTTGTACCACCCATACCCATTGCACCAATACCTAAGTTATTTACTTCAGTCATTATTCTTTGCTCTAACTCATCCATCTCTGGATCTTCGTTTTTAGTACCTAAGTTTCTAAAAAGTGCATGTTTTGAGGATATAACGGCTCTCTCAAATGTTCCACCGATCCCAACACCAATAGTAATTGGAGGACAAGGGTTTCCACCAGCATCACTAATACACTCTTTAACAAATTCTACAACACCATCTTTTCCGGCTGCTGGAGGAAAAACTCTTGCTCGAGATACATTCTCACTTCCACCACCTTTAGCAGCATATTCAATATCTATCTTATCGCCTTTGACAATGTCGAAGTGAATAATTGCAGGTAAGTTATATCCAACTGTATCTTTAAGGTTTGCACGGGAAAAAGGTTCACATGTTGAAGCGCGTAGATACCCTTCAGTATACCCTTTTTCAGTCCCTTCATTGATGGCATCTTTTAAAAGCCCGCCTACAACTTTTACGTCTTCACCAACCTTAACAAAGAAAACAGCTAAACCAGTGTCTTGACAAAGTGGTCTAGCCTCAGAGCTTGCAATGTCTGCATTGTCTAAAAGTTGTTTAAGAACTTCCTTACTCACTGGACTTTTTTCATTTTCGTATGCATCTTTCATAGCATCCAATGCATCTTGTGGAAGATTTGAAGCAGAGTAAATAATAATATCTCTAATATTTTTTACAATCTCATCATATTGGATCTCTCTCATTACAGCTCCTTTAAATAATTTTGTTTTCTTTTAGGATAGTTACACCCTCTTGAATTGAATCTACAGAAACTTTAAACTGTGCTTTTGTTTCATCATCCAAATCAAGTTCAATCACTTTTTCAATCCCATTTTTCCCTAAAACTACAGGAACACCTACGGTTATATCAGAGTATCCGTATTCACCATCAAGAAGTGTTGATGATGGAACAACTGTATGCGTATCATCAAGTATAGCTTCAACCATATGTGCAATAGCACGACCAGGACCATAGTAACCTGAAGTTCCTAGATGTTTAACTATCTCAGCACCACCAAAACGTGTTCTTTCAATGATTCCTTGCATCTCTTCTTTTGATATTAATTGATTTGAAGGTATATCTCCAATGGTAACTTTATGTGGGAGCGGAATCATATTTTCTCCATGATCACCTATAACAAGACTACCTGATTGACTAATATTTACCCCTGTAGTCTGAGCTATTTGGTATGCCATACGTGAACCATCAAGCGCACCTGCCATACCGATAATACGATTTCTATCCCAACCTGAAATTTTATGAACAGCATATGTCATTACATCTAAAGGATTTGAAACGCATATAATAATCGCATTTGGTGAATTTTTAACGATATTTCCGACAACATCTTTCATAATCTTTGCATTAATCATAAGAAGATCAGCTCTTGTCATACCAGGTTTTCTTGGAACACCTGCAGTAATGACAACAATATCGCAGTTCTTCATATCTTCTGCGGCATCTACATGTGTAACATTTGTATTACCTGGCGCATAGTATCCAGCTTGAGCAATATCTATTGATTTTCCTTGTGCAACCCCTGGAGCTACATCAAAAAGTACAATCTCACTACATGTTCCCATAAGAGTAAGTGCGTACGCTGCACTTGCTCCAACAGCACCTGCTCCAACAATCCCTATTTTTCTATTTTCCATCTATTAACTCTCACAATCATCAAAGAATTTTGTTTTACACAATGCGTTTGTCATCTCTCTTACAGATTCAACAGAATTTTTAAATCTTGTTTTTTGTAAGGTTTTTAAAGTCATCTCAATGATTTTTTCACCACCATTTGTTCCGATCATAACAGGAACACCACTCACAACTTCTTTGTAACCATATTCCCCATCAAGAAGCATTGCACATGAGTGGATCTGCTTTGTGTCTTTCAAAATTGCATCAACCATAACCGCTGTTGATTTCGCTGGAGCATAATATGCTGAACCATTTCCTAAAAGGTTCACGATTTGAGCACCACCTTCTCTGGTTTTCTTTACGATTTCACCAATCTCTTCAGAATCCAAAAGATCATCTATTGGCACACCTGCAACAGTAGTAAACTTAGGAAGTGGAACCATCGTGTCACCATGACCACCCATAACTGTAGCACGAATTTGCCCTGCTCCATAACCTAACTTTTCATAGATAAAGTGAGCCATTCTAGCAGCATCTAATATACCTGCCATACCGATAACTCTTTCACGTGGGAATCCAGTATATCTTAAAGCAACATATGTCATAACATCAAGGGGATTACTAACTACCACAACAATTGCATCTGGTGCGTGCTCTTTAATTTCTAAAGCATATCCTTTAACAATTGCGGCATTTTTTGTAAGGAGGTCGTCGCGACTCATACCTGGAGTTCTTGGTGCACCAGCAGTAATAACAACAATTTTACTGCCAGCCATATCTTCAGGACCTTCAGCAGCACGAACGATAGTATGCTCACGAGCTGCGTTAGCAGCTTGGGACATATCAAGGGCTTTACCTTTAGCTACGTCGATATTTCTACCACGTAAAACTACTTCATGACAAGCTCCACGCATAGCAAGAATAAATGCTACTGTGGATCCAAAATTACCTGTTCCAATAACTGTTACTTTATTTGCCATACATCCCCTTTAAATTAAAAACTCTTTAGTCTTAGCTAGATCAATTATACTTTATAAAGATGATAATAAACTTTAATGTAGATAGTTAAAAATAAAAAGTTTTATTTTCCTGTGATTTTTACACAGGAAAATAAGGTTTTTTCTAAATTATATAGAATCAATAATTGCGTTAAGCGTAGCAGATGGACGCATTGCAGCCTCAGCCTTTGCATCATCTGGATGGAAATAACCACCAACATCTTGAGCTTTACCCTCAACAGCCATAAGCTCAGACATGATTTGTTCTTCTTTCTCAGTTAACTCTTTAGCAACAGGAGCAAATTTAGCAGCGATTTCTGCGTTGTCAGACCCAGCAAGAGCATTTGCCCAGTATTGTGCTACATAAAAGTGAGAAGCTTTATTATCTGGTTCACCAGCTTTTCTTCCTGGAGCTTTATTGTTATCTAAGTAACCTTGATTAGCAGCATCAAGACCAGCAGTTACAGCCGCAAGTTTATCGTTACCTTTTTTCTGATTGATCATACGTAAAGACTCAGCAAGCGCTAAGAACTCACCTAATGAATCCCATCTTAAGTGACCTTCTTCTAAGAATTGATCAACGTGCTTAGGAGCAGATCCACCAGCACCAGTTTCAAATAAACCACCGCCAGCAATCAATGGAACGATTGAAAGCATTTTAGCTGAAGTTCCAAGCTCTAAAATCGGGTACATATCAGTTAAGTGGTCACGTAAAACGTTACCAGTTACAGCGATAGTATTTTTCCCTTCACGTACACGAGCATTTGTGAAACGTGTTGCATCAGTTACATTCATAAACTGAATATCAAGACCTGAAGTGTCATGATCTTTAAGATACTCATTTACTTTTTTGATAAGCTCAGCATCATGTGCACGTTTTTCATCTAACCAGAATACTGCAGGGATACCCTCTATACGAGTTCTCTCAACTGTTAAACGAACCCAGTCACGGATTGGAATGTCTTTTGTTCTAGCCATTCTCCAGATATCACCAGCCTCACACTCAAAGCTCATCATTTCACCATCAACTGAACCAGTAACTGTCACAGTACCAGCTTCAGCTAACTCGAAAGTTGTTGGGTGTGAACCATATTCTTCCGCTTTTTGAGCCATAAGACCAATATTTTGCATCGCTCCCATAGTTGAAACATCATACTGACCATTTTTAACACAATCAGCAACCATTTCAGCATGGAACATAGCATACGTAGAATCTGGGATAACTGCTACAGTTTCAAGTGCAGCACCTGTTCTGTCCCACTGCTTACCACCTTCACGTACAACAACTGGCATTGAAGCATCAATAATAACATCATTTGAAGCATTAAAGTTTGTTTGACCTTTGTCAGAATCAACCATAGCGATTTTTGGAGCATCAGAATCAACTACTGCTTGGAATGCTGCTTTAATTTCTGCTTCTTGCGCATGACCAGCAATTTTTTTCTCTAAATCACTCATACCAAGATTTGGGTTTACTCCAAGCTCTTTAAAAGTATCCGCATATTTTGCAAAAACATCTTCGAAGAAAATTTCAAAAGCATGACCAAACATAATTGGATCAGAGATCTTCATCATTGTAGCTTTTAAGTGTAATGACCAAATTAAATCTTTACTTTTTGCATCAGCAATTGTTTGTTTGTAAAATGCTCTTAAAGCTTTTGTAGACATAAAAGTACCATCAAGAACTTCACCGGCAAGTGCATCAATAGTAGTTAATTCTTTACCATTGATTGCAATTGTAA
>Ga0255754_10001416_pt1 | contig 18598 bp, 19 predicted proteins | sample 101ome_22_FD_179954 | JGI IMG/M metagenome (GOLD analysis project Ga0255754, IMG submission 179954) | Coastal salt marsh microbial communities from the Groves Creek Marsh, Skidaway Island, Georgia - 101412BT metaG (version 2) | ecosystem: Environmental > Aquatic > Marine > Intertidal zone >... | reverse complement strand
TGCCTGCCACAAAGGCGAAAGCAACGGCCTCCGGCACGAGTGCCAAGGCTACGGTTAAACCGGATAGGATGTCATTTTTTGGATTGCCAACGAAGTTGTTGAAGAGTCGTTTCATGGAAAGGAGTGTCGTGTTGCAGCGGGCAAAAGTAAGGCCTTTAAAATGAATACGGGCGGCCCGCAGGGCCGCCCGTATCAAAGCTTTTCACAAATGATGAAGAAATTACTTCTGGTAACGCTCTCTAAGATCGTCGGTTAGAAGTTTAGTTTCCTTCAGGTCGTTCTCATCGCCACGGCTGAAATCCAATCGCAATGAATCATTGAAGTGATCATCCGCTTTGTCAAATTCGCCAATCATGGTGTAGGCCATGATGAGGTTTTTGTGCAAATCTGGGATGACTTTTTTGTTGATGCGCGCTTTCTTGTCGTCCATATCGCCTTCTGCCAACGCTGCTTCCCACGCGTCGATTGCGCTTTGAAGTTTTTCGTGTGCTTCGTCCGGACGGCTGATGAGCATGTCGTAGCCTTGTTTGGCGTCGTACATGGCGTTTTCTAGATCGTCAAACTCACCCTTTTTGTTTTTCACGTAGACGATTTCTACATCGCGCTTTTGGGTTGTGGTGCCTAATTTGTCGTTGATCAACCACTGAATGGTCCCCATGTTCTCCTCCACGACCTTCGTTTGCAACTGGTCAATGTAGGTTTGTGCGTTGGTAGAAGGGTAGCTTCTTTCTTCCTCCGCTGAGGTAAAGGTCTTGTAATCTGAAATGGAGCTTGGCACCTCGTCAAAGATGATGCTGCCGTTTGGATGCACCGCACGAAGGGTCATGCTGTGACGGTAATCGATTTTCCAGAATGACTTATAGTAGGTTGATTTCGCTTTGGTCTTAGAATCCACCTTCACGTATTCCTTTTTTTCCGCGATCGGATCATTGTTTTCGAAACCAAAGAGGTGTACTTCGATGTTTACCCCATTTGGGTCTTGGTCTAATCCTTCCACGCGGCAGTAAGTGCTCGCGAGTTGGTCCGCATTGAATAGCTTCTGGTGGGTAACCTGACGCTTGTATGGCTTTGAAGGCGGGTAGTACGGTGAAGGAGGGGTAGGCTTAGAGTTTTCCAATACCTGCTTCTCGATGATTTTGCCCACGGAGCTTTTGCTATTCCAGTCCTCCAGTGCTTTTTCGTACTCCGCATAGCGCTGGTCGTAGGCCGCTTTTGCCGCCGCTTCCTTCTCTGGGTATTCGGCTAAGGCTTGCTGGTATTCCTCCTCTGCTTTGGCCAATTCTGCATTGATCTCCGCTTCATAATCAAGAATCACGCTGCTGGTATAGCCCATGCCTTCTTCGAGGTGGATGGTTGGGGGTTGGAGATAACTAACGGTGATGCGCTCTTTCTTCATGTTCTGTGCCATCGCAGCTACAGAAAGTCCGAGCATCAAAAGTGTCGTGGTTTTCTTCATGGTGTTTTTTGTGTTTGAGAATCGAATATATGAAGGAAAGTTGAGCAGGGACCAATTCCCCAATGTAACTGAGCAAAACAAAAAAAGGCACCCGCGAACGAGTGCCTACAGTGTGTGAGTGGCGAGCGAACTAGCGGCCGCTCATTTGTTGTCGTTGTTCGGCGATTTTAGGATCAGCAATGAATTGGTCGTACTCCATCAACTTGTCCAAATTCCCGTGCGGGAAGATCTCCACGACGCGGTTTGCTACCGTTTGGTTGATGGTGTGGTCATGCGAACTGAAGACCATAGAGCCCTTGAAATCACGCATTCCGTTGTTCAGGGCTTGGATACTTTCAAGGTCCAAGTGGTTGGTCGGCTCGTCCAAGAATAAGAGGTTGGCTTGCTGGAGCATCATCCGGCTCAACATACAGCGTACCTTCTCACCCCCAGAGAGGACTTTCGCACTCTTGAATACTTCTTCCCCAGAGAAAAGCATCTTGCCCAAGAAGCCACGCACGAATACCTCGTCCTTGTTTTCCGGAGAGAATTCACGCAGCCAATCGATCAAGTTGTCGCTGGTTTCGAAGAATTCAGCGTTTTCGTTAGGTAGGTAGGCGTGCTTGATGGTCTGTCCGAAGGCGAAGGTTCCGGCACTTGGCTGCTTGTTTCCGGAGATGATCTCGTAGAAGGCAGTGAGGGCACGGTGGTCGTCCGCCAAAAGGGCAATCTTATCGCCGCGGTTCATTTTAAAGCTCAAGTTTTGGAACAAGAGGTCGCCTGAATCATCGTGTGCAGCCAATCCTTCCACTTCGAGGATTTGGTCCCCTGCTTCGCGTAATTGGTCAAAAATAATGGCCGGGTACATGCGCGAAGAGGCCTGAATCTCATCGATATTGATCTTATCCAACATCTTCTTTCGAGAGGTAGCCTGCTTACTCTTGGAGGCATTGGCCGAAAAACGCGCGATAAATTCTTGCAATTCCTTGCGCTTGTCCTCAGCTTTCTTGTTAGCCGATTGGCGCTGGCGAAGGGCCAACTGCGAGCTCTCGTACCAGAAGCTGTAGTTCCCGGTGTATTGCTTGATGCGTTTGAAGTCGATATCTGCAATGTGCGTACAAACGGTATCGAGGAAGTGACGGTCGTGGCTCACGACGATCACGGTGTTTCTGAAGTCGATCAAGAAATCCTCCAACCAAGAGATGGTCTTCAGGTCCAAATCGTTGGTAGGCTCATCGAGGATGAGGATGTCCGGATTACCAAACAAAGCTTGGGCGAGAAGCACACGTACCTTCTTCGAGCCTTCGAGGTCCTTCATCAGGCTGTAGTGCTCATCGGCGTGGATGCCCAGGCCGCTTAACAAGTTGGCTGCATCGCTTTCAGCATTCCATCCGTCCATTTCTTCAAATTTCACCTCGAGGTCCGCTGCCAAAAGGCCGTCTTCCTCACTGAAATCCGGCTTCATGTAAATCGCATCCTTCTGTTGCATCAAATCCCACAAGGGCTTGTTGCCTTGAATCACGGTGTTCAATACCGTTTCCTCATCAAACGCAAAGTGGTTCTGTGAGAGAACGGACATACGCTTGCCCGGCTCGAGTGATACATTACCCGTGTTTGGGCTTACCTCGCCACTCAAGATTTTGAGGAAGGTAGATTTACCGGCGCCATTAGCACCAATAAGTCCATAACAGCGCTCGCCATGGAATTTTATGTTGACGTCTTCGAAAAGGACACGCTTCCCAAATTGAAGGGTGACATTATTTACGTTCAGCATGGTCGTTGAATTTTGCCGCGAAGGTACGATGCTCAGCCGGTTTACCCATAAGAATAAACTTTAGCGTGATTAAAGCGTTAATGTTCTAGGAATTAATTGGTTACAATGGTCTTATGCACATACCAGTCTTTACATACAACTTTCGCAAAAGTCTCGGGAAATACGCACTCTACGTGGCCATTTCCAGTTTTTTGATTCACTTGCTCTTGCACTTGCTGCGCCAATATATCCCGGGCGGAATGGAGGCTCGATTACTGGCGGATCCCATCAGCGCGATCTACACGCCTTTCTCTATTCTCCTGGTCTACGAGGCGTATTTGATGATTTATTACCTGCGCCGAAGCACCACTTTATATATCGCGAAGCAATACGAGGTAATCGCATTGATCTTGATTCGTGGGCTGTTCAAGGATATGGCGGTTTTGGATCTAGGTGTGTCCAATTGGCAGACGATGCACAACCTCGAATTTGGGGTAGATATCCTATCCGTAATTGCAGTCTTTTTGATGATTTTCTCCTTTTACAAACTCAGTGGAACCTATCGTTATGCGGACTTTGAAGCAATGGAAGAGGAGGAAATTGGCCCCCAATTAAAACAGTTCGTCAAAGCCAAGCACTACCTCTCATTAGGCCTTTTTGTGGTCTTCATCGTACTGGGATTGCAGAGCTTTATCGAATGGGTCATCCCGACCTTCCAGCACATTGAATCTGCCAATATGATTGCCGTCAACGACATCTTCTTCGAGCAGTTCTACAATTTCCTCATCATCTCGGATGTATTGATTTTGCTCTTCTCTCTGCTCTATACAGATAACTTCCCGGTCATCATTCGCAACTCGAGCTTTGTGATTTCAACGGTGCTTCTAAAACTGAGCTTCACCGGTGAAGGCTTGTTGAGTCAAGCCCTGATCATCCTAGGCGTTGGATTTGGGGTGCTCATGTTGGCCATACACAATAAGTACAGGGCTTTGCAGAAGCTTAATTGACTTGGAATGTTTTGATTCGGCTCGGAGTAGTTTCGTCGTTGATATACATTTCAAACCTGTACATACCGTATTCAAACCCCAAGGCTAGATCTGTTTCTAATCCCGTACTAATAAATGTTTGGGTCAAAGTGCTTTGGTCGAAGCTGCTGATGTTCCAGTTTTGCACGCTAGATACCGAATAGAAGGCGCAACCGTATTGACAGTTTCCAGAAAGTTTTTTCAGAACCACCTTTAAGGAAAGGCAATCGTTTGGTCTGTTCGCCACCAAACTGTGAAAGTCCCACTCTGAGAAAACGCTATCTGTGGTGTTGAGCAGGTTCAATCCGTTCAACCCGGTTTCAGGATAGTCGATGACCGTGCTTTGGGCTTGATGGGTGGTGTTGTCGATGTAATTCTGAATGTGCTGGCCGAAGTTCGGTACGTTCACGGTAATGCCCATCGCGGCATAGCGGTCGATGATGTTTTGGCGAATGGCCGTGGTATCGAGAAGCTTGGCGTGAGAAATTAATTCCGAGGCTAGGATAGTGCTGTTCAATACACCGTCGGTGCGCAAGTCCGTCACAAGATTGGCCATCAAGTCTGAGAATTCACTCTCGCTGCGGTATCCCTGAAGAATAGAGGTTATGGCAATGAGGACTCCGTCGGCAGCACTCGAGCTGGCAATGCTCAAGAGTTCTGCAGAGGCGATGTTGATGGACGGGTCGATATTGAAGATGTTCAAGATCTCTTGCAGGGCTTGCTGCTTGGCTTGTGCAAAGGTGCTGCCGTTGCTCACGAGGTATTCGACGCGGGCTTTTTCTAGGTGGGTGAGGGTATTGACATTGACCGCAGGCACTGAGTTTACGTTAGCGACGGCGTTCAAGGTGATTTGTGCATTACTGGGAGAACCGCATACCTCGTTGAAGTAAAACCCGTCGGCGCGCAAGGCGACATATGGGGAGGCAAGATTGGTTGATCCAAAAAGGAAATACCCGGAATTGTCCAAGATTTGTGAGGTGTATGAGGTGCCCAATTGGTTTAAGTTGCTGTCCAGCACACTCAGAAGCACTGAACTACCGTTTAGGAAAGGGCCCTTTTGCGCGTGTCCCTCCACAGAGTACGAAGCGCAGGGCGGACAATCCCCGCCACAATCAATGCCCAATTCATTTCCGTTCTGAATACCGTCGTTACAAAAAGTAGGGGTGCCTGTTTCACAAGATTGTGCTAGGATCACGATGCTCAAGGAGAACAAAAGTTTCTTCATGGTTGGGTACTTTTTAGTAGTAACCACGAGTGGAACTCAAGGTTCACAATGGCTTTAAGAAATTCGTTTATGCACCAAATGGAAGTAGAGTGGGGGAATAAGGCTGATGAGCATCATGCCCGGATATCCGGTGGGCAGCTGGGGGCTGTTGTCGTGATGGTCGAGCTCCACATAATCCTTGTGAGGCAGGTAGTGATGGTCGCTGTGACGCGAGAGTTCGAACAAAATGGCGCGACCGATCTGGTGGTTGGAATTCCAGCTGTGGGAAGGATTCACATCTTCATATCGGTGCTCATTTACTTTTTCACGCGCCAATCCATAATGTTCAATGTATTGCACCGTTTCTAGCATGATCCATCCGGTTACCGACGCTCCAATGAAAGCAATTAGGCCTATGGTGCCGAAGGTGGTGAAAATCAACAAAAGCAAGGCGATTTGGACGATGGTATACCACACCATCTCATTCTTGAGGATATTTCCCTTACTACGGGAAATACCGATACGCCATGCGCTGAGGTAGGCGAATACAATGGATCTGAACCAGAATAGGTAGACCCATTCGCCTCGACGCGCCGTGGACGGATCTTCTTTCGTACCGACGTGTTTGTGGTGGCCGTAATTATGTTCAAGGAAAAAGTGGGTGTAGAGTGTGGTGGTTAGGAGGACTTTCGCAAAGAATTGGTCCATCTTATTTCTTTTATGGCCTAATTCATGTGCCACATTGATCCCCATCACGCCACACAGCATTCCGTAGGATAGGATTCTGCCCACCAATGTCGTGGTATCCATCTCACCCTGTGTTTGGACCAATAGCATATATCCCATCACGAGTTGAATAGGGACGCACAACCGCAACACGAATTTGTAGAACGCATCACTGACCATAGTCTCTTTGCGCTTGGAAGAGAGGTTTGTAACATCTGGCGTAAACAATAGCTCCAACAAGGGAATCAACGCAAATGCCTCCAGTACCGGTAGGTAGGCTTTCCATCCCGTGCTTTGGAAACTAATAAATGCTAAGGCGGGTAGGGTAAAGACAAAAAGGTATTTCAATCTTCCCATGGTGTGTTGTTTGCCTCTAAAATAATAAAAAGGGCCCGCAAATGCAGGCCCCATAATCCACGTTCTCTCAACTCATTATCGTGGTATATAAAGTTTGGTGGCTTGTTTGCTTCCGTCCTCGTAGGTGATGCCTAGAACGAACCAGCCGGAATACCCCAGGGTGAAGGTGTTTTTGGTGGTTTGTAAGACCATTCGTCCTAGCTCGTTGTACACTTCTAACGATGCGATGGCGCTGCCGGATTCTAGGGTGATTTGTTGTCCAATTTTTGCAGGATTTGGATACACCTTCAGGTGGTGCAGCTCACTGATTTCAGGAACATCCATGGTGAAACAGGCATCAGCGGTTACATATTGTCGCATGTTCCAGCTCACCTCACAAGGATTCATATAGCCCAGTCCTGAATTCCATGAGGCAATCATGGTCATCCAAGGTTGATCAGTAACGATGGGGCCTCGCATGGCTCCACCTGCAATAGTGGTTTGCACCGGGTCTCCATTCCCCATGCATATTCGCCTTGCGGCGGTATCGCCGTTCCACGCAGTCTCCATTAAGCTGTGCAACAATCTGGTGCCGAGCCAATAATCTAAGGCATCGTGTTTGGTCACATATACATTGAATTGCGAAGAATCATTGTCGTAGGTGTTGGTCGTAAAATGAGTGGCCCAGTAGATGTAATTGTTAATGGTATCTCCTTTAATGATGAAGAACTCCTTGTTCGAATCTGGGACCCCCATGAAATTGTACATGTCGATGCACATTCGAGGATCTGGGGTTTGGTCCCAATCTGAATAGGTCATCAAATACAATACATCGTCCGGCATGGCAGCGAGGCCGCTGTCGGTTTGGGTCGCAATATCTACGGGCCAATCGTCAATAAACCCAACGAAGGAGGCTCCGGCATCTGGCCAGGCGAAGCGTCCGTTCTGGCCCCAGCCGTCGTTGATGTATTTCTTCAAACTCAGCCAATTCGTTACCGCACCTCCCTGACTCATGCCGTGAATGCCCACGCGAGAGGTATCAATCATGTTGAAGAATTGCTTGGCAGCTTCGCGGAGCAAATGGTAGGAACAGCCGTAGTGGCTCGAGCTGTTCCATTGCATGGTCACCGATACATAGCCATTGCTAGCGACGAACTCACGATAGAATTGGCTCTCCCGCCAGTACACGCTATCTGCCATGGCATTATTCGAAGCCCCTGGGAACCGGAATACTGTAGGTTTGGGGGAAGAGATGCCCACAGGATAGGTAATGATGGCACGCACGGTGTCCTCACATTCTATAGTTGAATCCGGGGCCAAGTAGAAAAACTGACTTTCCACAGCATAAGAGCCAAACGAACCATAGCCTGAGGTAATTCGAGGGATGGGGCCTTCATAGTCGAATTGGCCCCAACTCAAAAAGGGTAGAAAAAGAACCCCAAGCACCGCGAGGCACTTGAGGTCCAGGGTTGATATAGATAGCTTACGCATGGTTTTATTCTACCTAGAAATAATGAATTCCCTGCGGATGATGCCTTTTCCGACATCCATGGTCAGCCAATAATTCCCTGCAGGCAGGCGGCTGATGTCGAGATCAAATCCATTCGAAGAGGTGGCCTGACCCACAGCACCTACATCGTTTCCTATGATGTTGTAGACGTGAAGGCTGCTCAAAGATTCCTCAGTAACCACCGCTTGGTTGAAGACGATGTGCACGTAATCACTGGCAGGATTTGGACTGAGCGTGATGGTCGGCTTGGGCAGATCGTCTATGCCCGTGTAGTCCTTGAAGACGCGAACATTGTGACAAAATCCGAAGGTATCAATTGCTGGAAAACTGAATACAGAACCCGTTACTTGGAACCAACTCGTCCAGAACCCGCTTTCCACACCCACGCTCGGCATATAGTAGGTGGTATCAGCCAATGAAGGCGTTCCCGAAAGTTTAATACACGACATGTTGGCGGCACCTGGGTATACTATTGAATCCGCGAGGTCCCAAGTCAACCATGAAGGCACCGTAGAATTATAGATCCAAGCACTTTGTACCGTTTGTACGAGCAAACCACCGGAAGGGAAGGTATCTCCTAAGGCAGCGGTCAAGGTTGCCTCGAAAGGCTGGCCTACCACAGCGCTTAGATTCATCATCGGCTGGGTACTATCACAAGCGAAAGAGGGCATTTCACCATTGACCCAAAGTCCCGACCATTCGAGGTTTGGGTAACCTAATCCTGCCATCGAATGATGGACGGTATCAGGTGAGCAGTTTTGGCCATAAGCCATGGTTCCTAACAAGAAGGAGCCTACGAGTAGTAGTTTTTTCATAACGAAATAGTTTTGATTAGTGTTTACAATTTCCCCATTCGCTTTTCGAATCTTGTTTCATTTTGACCTTTCTCAAAATCAATGTTTTGCATCCATCGCAGAGAGGTACCTTGTTGCGGTTATTTACTATATTTAGGAATATTACACACCGAACCACATTGACACGCTCACCGGATATTCACATTGATTTTCTTAACAGGCTGAGGCAATTGACCGTTAATTTGTGTCCTCATATGCCTGAAAATGCAGTGCTTTCGCCATTCATTGAATCCGTGGAAATACACCCTGAATTCCTGCAAAATCTCGGCATCCAAGGGTCATCAGGTGTTTTCTTTATCGAAAAAGGCTTGGTCGGTGTGTTTCATGAGTTTGAAGGAAAGTCAAGGCTGAGTCATGTCTATGATAAGCGCGATATTTTCTTCTCGAATGAAGTATTGTCAGAGCTGAATAAGCAGCAAACGACTTGGAAGGATTTTGGTGAGGCCGAGGTGCTTTTTCTCAACCTTGGGAACGAGAAGCTGAAGAGCACCTTTCCGCAATGGTATGCAGATATTCAGATGTTCATAAGCCTGTACAGTACCTATCAATACCAAGATTATATCAATAGCATGGGGCTGGACCGCAAGGCGCACAGTATTCAATGGTTGAAAGACCATCCCAATGCGTTGGCCCAGATTCCTCGCAGCCAACTTGCTGAAATGCTCAACATTTCCCTGACATCACTAAAATCATTCATCAAAGCGGTTCTATATGAGTAGTTCAGGTGCGATGATTATTGCCGATCGCCTCCATGAGATGACGGGATTGGATAAAGCTACATATGGTTTTATCGAATTCGCCCAATGTTTTGAGGGGCCCATTTCTTTGTCAGCAGGTCAGACGCTATGGAATTACAACCAAACGGAAGGATATATTTGGTTTATAGAAGCAGGTTTTGGCTTTGATCGCATGTTGCTTGAAGATGGAAAACGCATGCTCAATGGCATGATTGAGCCGGGCATTTTTGTGTGCGACGAGAAGAACTTGATTTTTGGCCTGCCCACGGTGAGCCAATCCGTGATGAATACGGATGCCATTGCCTATAGGATTTCTTGTGACCAATGGTTCGCTTTTTTAAAAAAGCATAGGGCCATGGCCAGTGTGATCCACAACATCAATGCCCACTTCATTCAAATGCGTAAGGCGAGGTTGCTAAAGATGAAACACATGGACAAGCGCGACTATTGGGATTATATCAAGGATCGCTTCCCCGGCGTCCAAGAGTTTTGTACCCAAACGGAAATCGCCCGCTATTTCGGGGTGAGTAAGAGCACGATGCACCGCATCATGAAGGAAGCTTAATTCGGGGAAGTTGCGTTGAGGTATTGTGGCGTAAACCTCGCCATAGTAGCCTGCTCAAAGTCATAGGCATAGCCAATCAAATTCCCTTCGTCCCATTTCCGTCCCATGATGCTTAGTCCTACGGGTAGGCCATATACTTGGCCCATGGGAACTACGATATGAGGATATCCAGAAATCGCCCACGCATTCCCGCTGTATACGCTGAAGTGGTCGCCGTTCACATGATCTGTTTTCCAAGCAGGTCCGCCGGCAGGTCCTACGATGGCATCCAATGCTAAGCTGTCCATTACGCGGTCAATGCCTCGGTCTTGGCTGAGGTAGCGTGCTCTTTCAAGTGCGGCCTCATAAGCTTCGCGTTTTTCTTCGGGAGTATAGTTTTCCGAGATTCTGAGTAGGTCATGGTCGTGGTAAGCCATTTCCATGGAATCTTCAATGATGGCACGGTACAACCCCCACATATCTTCGATGCCTGCACTAGGGTTGTTGGCGAAATAGTCATTCACTCCTTGGCGGTATTCGTAGAACATGACTTCATAACTTGGACCCGTAGCATCATCCGCAATAGGGTCGTCCAAATACACCAGTTCTGCGCCCTGCATTTGTAATTCCACAAGTGCATCTTCCCAAACGGCTTGAAGCAAGAAATTATCGTTCATCGCGCTGGAATACACGCCTATTCTCTTGCCCTCCAAGCTTTGGTCGTTCAAAAAGCTCGTATAATCTTCCTGTGCGCGGCGGTCCCTTTGATGTGTCTTCAAGTCTCTATGGTCCTTACCGATCATCGTTCCCAGTGAAACGGCTACGTCGCTAACCGTGCGTGCCATCGGGCCTCCGGTATCTTGGGTATAGCTGATAGGAAAAATTCCGGTGCGGGAAATCAGTCCCACGGTCGGTTTGAGGCCGACGATTCCGTTGTTGTTCGAGGGGCAGGTGATCGAGCCGTTGGTTTCGGTGCCGATGGCCATCATGCAAAGATTGGCTGCCACCGCGGCGCCGGAACCCGAACTAGAGCCGCAAGGGTTTCTGCTCAAATCATATGGGTTTTTACATTGCCCGCCCACTGGGCTCCAGCCGGAAGAGGAAACGGTGCTGTGGAAATTTGCCAATTCGCTCAAATTCGCCTTCCCCAACACAATGGCACCGGCATTGATCAGTTGTTGGGCCAGAGGACTGGATTCCGACGGGTAGTTCTCGCGAAGGGCATTGGTCCCCACGGTAGTCGGCATTCCAAAATAATCGATGTTGTCTTTCAAGAGTACGGGTACCCCGTGCAATGGGCCTGCAAATTCCCCCGTAGCGTCATAGATACTATCAAGCCTCTGCGCATCTTCTAGTGCATTTTCGTTCAAGGCCAATACGGCATTCAGGTCTATATCGCCACCGTTGATTGCTTCAATGCGGTCGAGATAAAATTCCACAGCGGCGGTACTGCTGAGGCTGCCATTTTCATACAATGCGTGGAGTTCCGCGATGGTCATTTCATCGTGGATTAGGGTAGTTACTGGATCAGAGGTGCGGGTGCAGGCCGTAAAAGCAGTGGCCAGCCCTAGGGTATATATCAACGATTTCATCACTGTCATTTTGACTAAAATTACTGAATTAAAACATTGTACCTTCTTCACCATGAAATACCTACTGCCTTGGGGATTGATTGTAAGTCGTGTACTTATGGCACCCTTGATTATATACCTAGCGACCTTGTCGCATTCGTGGATAGGTCCAAGTGTAGTGGCATTAATGTGGTTTGCATTGATCGGGGATATTCTCGATGGAATAATCGCTAGGCAATTAGGTATTGCCACACCTTTGATGAGGCGCGCGGACAGCATCGCTGATCTTATCTTTTGGATCGCCGTAGGAGCTGCCCTTTGGGTATGGCGTCCCGAGGTGTTTCGACCGTATTTGTTTTGGATCAGATTAGCGTTGCTACTGGAGGCGTTGACTTATGTGTTGTCGTTTGTCAAATTTAAAAGGGAATTGGCCGCACATGCATATTCAGGTAAACTCCTCGGTATTGGAATACTTCTGGGCTTTACAAACCTTTGGTGGACGGGGTCATCATCGTGGGCCATAGGTCTCATGCTCACATTGGCGTACCTCAGTCATTTGGATAGGTTTGGCATCGCATTCTTTCTGCCCCGATGGACTCCAGATACCCCTAGTATGTATCACGCTTGGCGGATTCGACAGGGCCTGCCTATCAAAAAGCACAAGCTCTTTCACGGGGATTAAGCAATGGCCTTGAGGTCGAGCGCATAGACCGTATCCAGTCCGTCAATGCGATAGTAGTGCCCTTGAATTTCGCTATTAATGAAGCTATTTCCTAATACCTTTTCTAATTCGAACGGGTAGATGGTCGTCTCGGGATCAAAGATGTGGTTCGTTTCTCCGAAGCTCGAGATGATGCCCGCACCGTAAATCTTCGTAGGATCCTCACACACGCCAAATTCGATAGTGAACCAGTACAAGTTCTGCAATTGGCGAATGACGTGGGACTTTTTCAAATTCGCCACTCCGTGCTTACCGAAATCTTCCATGAACTGTGCGTATTGCGGGTCAAGTAGCAGTGGAATGTGCCCAAAAATATCGTGGAACATATCAGGCTCCTCGAGGTAGTCTAATTCTTCCGGCTTTCGCAACCAAGTCGATGCTGGAAACTTCCGCTGGGCCAATAGTTCGAAAAACTCTTCTACCGGGATCAACCCTGGAACCACGTGAATGCTCCAGCCTGTCGCTTCTGTTAGAACAGCATTCAGGTCATCGTAATTCGGGATTTTATCCGCGTTCATTACCGGAAGTAATTGGTCCAGGCACCCCAAATATTGTGGATCGGCCTTGTCGCTGAGGTTCTCTCGTTGGCGCGAGTAAAGGGCGTTCCATACCTGCCTGTCGGTGGCGGTGTAGGCGTTGTAATCTTGGACCATGATGTAAATGTGTTGTTGTCTTACAATCCTACTAACATTTTATGGAGCAATCAAGTTTTTCTTGGGCCAATTCTCGTTGTATTTTAGGACAGCTCGAGGACAACACTCGAGCCACAAAGCACAATATCACCTTATGAAATACCTTCTCTTTTTCGCCGCCTTATTGCCATCCTTGCTCACCGCACAGAATCATCAAACGTTCAAATTTGATGGGCCGGTCATTCTCATTCATGGGGGAGCCGGCGGAATAGAGCGCAAGTATTACAACGACGAGCAAATCGCGGAGTACGATTCCGCTCTGCAGGCTGTGCTGAAGGTGGGATTTGATATGCTCACGTATGGGGCTAATGGGATGGACGTCGTCGTGGAGTGTCTCACCATGCTCGAGAATGATCCTCATTTCAATGCAGGTAAAGGTGCTGTATTCAATGATCAGGGCGAGGTAGAACTAGATGCCTCTGTGATGGACGGTTCCACCAAAATGGCGGGAGCTGTGGCGGGGTTGAAGCATACCAAGAACCCTGCGAAGTTAGCGCGGGCGGTCATGGAGGAAACCTCACATGTCTTGCTCATTGGCGAAGGGGCAGAGGAGTTTGCCAAGACTCAGGATCACGAGTTTGTGGATAACGAATACTTTTTAACACCGAAGCGCAAACAGCAGTACGAGCGCTGGAAACAGATGAAAAAGAACGGCACCGTCGGGGTGGTGGTTAAGGATGTACAAGGCAACTTGTATGCCGGTACTTCTACGGGCGGCATGATGGGTAAGAAATACGGCCGTGTGGGCGATGTACCCATCATAGGTGCGGGAACCTATGCAGATAATAACGGGGCGGCAGTAAGCTGTACCGGTCATGGGGAATACTACATCCGAAACAACGTCGCGTTCCAAGTCAATGCACGCATGCAATACCAAGGATTGACGTTGGAGCAGAGTACGCGTGAAGTTATTTTTGGCGTGCTTAACTCAGATGCCGGGAATGGCGGTTTGATTGCGCTAGATGCCAAGGGCAATGCTACTTGGACCTTCAACTCTAGCGGAATGTTCCGTGGAGCAGCTGGTACTTTTGAAGGCAGATGTACCCCAAGTTTTATGACTGAAATTTTTGGCGATCCTACCTGGCCTGAAGATTGTCACCCAAAACCTGAAGAATGAAAAAAAGAATTGTATTCGCGCTGTTATTGGGCGCTTGGAGCGCTCAAGGGCAGGAGATTGTTCGTAAAGATGGTGAAGCGACCGGTGTGGATTCGGAGGTGAGAGATTTGGCCATTACCCCAGGGTATGTGGCAGATTTGGAAGATTGGCGGTTAGGCGTTCATGGGCATTTGTTGGTGGTCAGCGAGATGAATCAACCCGATTACCAGGGAGATGGATTGCTTCTTCTTTCTCCGCAATTCTCGGTGGGAAAGAGGTTAGGTACGACCAATTATTTTGTCAATGGCTCCCTCGGATATGCCGAAGAGTGGGTAGGCGATATTTCTTGTGCGGTTGTAGGTACTTCTATTCGCTGGGACGCCATGGATTTAGATTACATCTTGTTTCAGCGCACCGTCGGCGTTGAGTTTGAGCTTGAAGGCTATGTGGGTGGTGTGAATTTGCTGATGCCAAATCTGAATGTATATAGCTCCGCGCAAATAGGGCAGGTAGTGTTACTGGATATTACTGCAGGCTTTGGCTATTGCAAGCCCGCTTCTTTTGACGAACCTGCTTTGGTTATTAGATTCGGGGTAGGAATGAATTTCGGGGGTGGGATCTATTAGATCAACTCGACCGAATCAATCAATAGTTCGAATTCCTCGTTGCGCTTGTTCGCGATGAGGAACGTGAATTCACAAATCTTTTCGTGATCGAAATTGGGCATGTTTAGCCTTCTGCCGTGGCGCTCAGGATACATATCTCCTATGGGGAATGCTATGGTTTGCCATTCGCCGGTGGTAGAGAAATCGTAGATATAGCTTTGGTAGGCCATGGGTTGGTGGCGCACGCGGAATTGGTAGTTTTTGCCGTCGCCTTTGATGCGCATGGAGATCTTCGTGTTTGGGGTGATGGCTGTTGGGGGCAGGTTGCAACGGATGGAGGTGAATCCGCCGTTGTTGGCAAGGGAAACGGTGCCGGTGAATTTACCGTGGCCTTCGGGCGTGAGGGATAATTGGCCCCTAGAAACTCCACCCATGACGCCGTCGTTGATAATGAACCAGTTCGATAGGGAGCTTTCCTTCGAAAAATCGAAGAGTATGGGGTTGTTTGATACCATCATGAGGCTGAAGAATAGGGCGCGCATATTCCTATAACACTAGGATCCTGTGTAAGTTCAATTGATTCATCTTGCCAAATTTGTTCTTCGTACCTTATCTAGCATGAGAAAGAGTTTGATTATCATTGGATTAGGTGCTTTGTCCTCCTGTGCTACACATTTGCCTGAGTTTCAAGAAGTGGAATCTATAGGCGTGGGAAACCATCGAGTTTCAGGAGGTGTTTTTGGTGGGGTACCCATGGCCGAAGTGGGGGGAAGTTTGTTTCATACCACTGGCCTATCGGATTACATTGATTGGTCTACGCAGGTGACCTATGCTTATGGTGCCAGTGTTGATTTTTATAGTAATGCTTCTATTTTGACAGGTCCAAAGTTCCAGCTCAGTGATCGGGTGGCACTTTCTTTACCTATCGGGCTATACGATCCTATCGCATCCTCTGAGCCAGATTCACCTTTGTTTACTACTCCAACGTTGTATGTTCAAGTAAACTCTAGGCGACCGGAGATTGAGCACATGCTCTTCCTAAGAACGGAAGCTATTTATGTTCCTGTAAAGGATTATGCGACGGCGTGGGCAACCCTAGGGTACAAAAGAACTTTCATCCAAGATAACGGCTTGCGTTCTGCCTTGAACATTAATGTTACCTACATCGCAATCTACGGCGGGCTGACCTTCGATTTATTTAGGTAATACTTCGGTTCAGAGTCTAGATCTCCATTTGCTGGTTTTGGGACTTGGTCCCCATTTATTCTCCATCCTTTCACTGTCTTGGAAGAGGAGGACTAGGAGCCATATGGCCCCTAAGATGGGGAGTAGGAGAATCAGGTACCACCATCCGCTGTATCCTGCGTCGTGCAGGCGTCGTGCTGTTACTGCGAGGCCTGGGATGAAGGTTAGTAGGGCGTATAGTGGGGAGAAGAACTCCCAGTTGGTTTCCCAGTCGGGGATCTCTAGGAAGTACCCGTAGAATCCGTCTAGGGCTAATGCAATGATGGAGAAGATGAAGTTGAAGAGTACGAAGTACCAGTATTCAGACCTTCTTGCTCTTCCTGTGAAGTCGAAGTATTGGTTGAGGGCTTTTAGGTACGAGTGCATGGGTGGTTAGGTTTTTTGTGAAGGTAGGGGATTTTTTTAGGGGCCGATTTAGTCGCAGTAGTCTAAAAGGGTGTTGGCGAGCCACTTTGTTTCATCATCGGAATAGATGGCGTCGAAGTACTTTAGGTATACGTTTAGTTCGCTGAGATGCTTCACTTTTACATACTGGAATTTTTGGTTGGTCGTTGCTCCTGTCATGACCAGAATGCTCTTTAGTGAGATTTGTTTCGCACCCCAATGATGAGTATTGATTGAAATATTATTGTTCATGAATACAAACAGGGCGTAGCTCGATCGTTGAATTTGTTCAACTGGGGACCTTAGGTTGAGTGAACGAATTGATTTCTGACTCCAATTTTTAGTTTCTAGGATGAATACTCCACTGGGAGAAATGACTAAGTGATCAATTTGAATGGAGAATATTTTTTCCCCGGTTTGTTTATTGATGATGGGACGCACGAAATTCAATCTGTAGTCATTGATAACGTAGAAGTTGCTGGGTAGCTTTTTAAGTTCTTGCTCCACAGCAAATTCACCTTTCGCCCCTGCGATGATAGTTCTTAAGTCTTGAATAGCCTTTTTGGTTTTCTCAAGTTCGTACAGCTCAATTCTGCTACGTTCGACTACTATCTCATTGATGTTTTGAGACATATAGTCGACTTCTGATCGTAAGCTATCCACTTCATGAACCTTTGATGCGGTCCTTCTTGCAATTATTTGATCGCGGTTATTGATTAATTGTTGGAGCTTAGATTCGTTATGCCAGCGTGAGATGGTTGTGAATGTTCTTCTAAGAAAAGATTGATTCTTTAAACGCTCATTCAAATCATTGACTTTCGTTTCGAGTTGCTGGATGTTAGTTTTGATTTCTTCTCCGAGAGAGTAAGTGTACGTCTTTAGCCGCTCTTTTAATGATTCCAGTTTGTTGGATTTATTGACGATTTCTTTTTGTAGTTCGACCTGAGTTTGGGCTAAGATTTCTTCTCTGAGATTGTGATAGTTACGGTTAAAATCTTCAATCTCTCGTATAGAGTTGAACATGCTTATGTTCTTATAGTCTAACTCTTTTCTGAGTGTTTTGGTGGATTCTATTTGGCGGGAAATCTGCGCCATTGAGGTTTATTGTTTGGTATGAATATATCAAAGTATTTTTAATGAATGGAAACGATAGAAGTTGTTGCAGCAGTATTATGTAAAGGTGCCAAGGTCTATTGCGTTCAAAGGCCTAAGAACTCGAAAGAGTACATCTCATTGAAATGGGAATTTCCTGGCGGCAAAGTTGAGCAAGGTGAAGACCCCATTCATGCACTCAAGCGTGAAATCCAAGAAGAGCTTCAATTAGAAATTCAGAACGTTGAGTTTCTAATCACCGTCGAACACACCTATCCAGATTTTCATCTAGTGATGCATGCGTATACATGCGAGATTTCTTCAGGTGAACCTGTTTTAACTGAGCATATGGATTTGAAGTGGCTTTCAGCGGAAGAGCTTGATAAATTAGATTGGGCTGCGGCGGATATCCCTATTGTTAAATATCTCCAGGGTAGGGTGTAGGGGGAGTTTCCTCGCTTCGCTCGAAAGAACCCGGATGGTGGCCCCAACACCGAAACTTTAATAAAGCCATCCCAACCTTCGGTTGGAATTGGCTTTTTCCATTTATTACTCACTTAAGCAAGCTTAGCTCGCATAAATGAAAAAAGCCACCCACTTTCGTGGATGGCTTCCTTTCGTTTCGGTGTGGGCGCTGAGGGATTCGAACCCCCGACCCCCTGCTTGTAAGGCAGGTGCTCTGAACCAACTGAGCTAAGCGCCCGAAGCGGGTGCAAATATATAACGCGGAATCATTTCCGCAACTGCTTTTTTGAAAAAAGTTGGGGTGTTCTTTTTATTCCTCTTTAGTGTCCTTAAAGTCAATGCTTAAGCTGTTCACACAGTAGCGGAGGCCCGTGGCGGTGGGGCCGTCGTTGAACACGTGGCCCAGGTGGCCGCCGCAGTTGGCGCACATAATTTCGGTGCGGATCATCCCGTGGGTTTTGTCCAGCTTTTCCACGATGGCGCCGTTGGAGATGCCCTGGTCGAAGGACGGCCATCCGCAGTGAGAGTCGAATTTAGAGTCGGAGGTGAATAGTGGGGCGTCGCACGCGCGGCACGTATAGGTGCCCTCTTCGAAGTGCATAT
>Ga0255754_10001414_pt1 | contig 18607 bp, 17 predicted proteins | sample 101ome_22_FD_179954 | JGI IMG/M metagenome (GOLD analysis project Ga0255754, IMG submission 179954) | Coastal salt marsh microbial communities from the Groves Creek Marsh, Skidaway Island, Georgia - 101412BT metaG (version 2) | ecosystem: Environmental > Aquatic > Marine > Intertidal zone >... | reverse complement strand
CCCAAATATTTAAGAAATTACTGATTGAACTTTTAATGCAATGCTCATATCTCCTGAAACTTTTAATTTTCCAGTCATAAAAGCAGCTTGTGGACTTGAAGAACCATCCATAATTGATTGCATAGTATCTGCATCTGTTGAAATTGTGCACGTAGCTTCATTGTCATCAGATGTAATTTCACCACTATTTCCATCAATTAAAACCACATTTTCGTCAACAACAAATTTCACTGATCCACCTAATACACTTAGGTCTTTTCCTTCAGCTCTTTCTTTAACTATTGCTACTAAATCCATTTTTCCTCCATTCATTTTTTATTATAGTGAAAATAAAATTGTATAGCTCCGAGGGTGGGACTTGAACCCACAACCAACGGATTAACAGTCCGCTGCTCTGCCAATTGAGCTACCTCGGATAGCAAATTAATAATACTATGAATTAAATGGTATTCTGATATATTTCTTTTTTCTTTTTAATGTCTTCTACTTCTTGAAGAAGTTGGAAATTCTTATCCTCTGATTCTTCAAATTCTTGGATCAGTTCATCGATTTTTAGGTTTGCAAAATGTAAATACAATCTTGAAACTGCTTCTAAGTGCTGCTCTTTTGTATAAGAGATATTAAGGTAATCTTCTTTTTTTGAATTTTCATTCTTAATATCATCAACTAACTTTTTAAATTCAAAATTCAACTCTATTAACTGGTCAATTTCTTCATTTGGACTAAATTTATTAGAAATCATTTCTGCAATAATTAAATCTTTAAAAATAGAGATAGAGCTTATAGATTGTTCTGTAACATCTTCTTTTTCGTCTAAAGTTTGAAATTTTAACTCCTTTTTAAGTATGTCTTTGGCCGTGTTTAATTTTGAAGATAGTAGATCTAATGAGACATCAACTTCAAGAGGACTTAGGTTAGATGTTATTTTCATAAAATAATTAAAAATACTTTTTTTATCTGATGTACTTTCAATAAATTTATCAATCAAAAATTCAATTATTTCAAGATTATCTTTAAGAACAGTACTAAAAATATCTTCATCTTTTTCATACAGTTCTGAAATATCTTTATATTTTTCCGGTAAATTGAGACAATGTATTTCAAGTTGGTTAGAAACTTGATTTTTAATTTCTAGAACCCTCTCAGTTGCCTTTAGTCCTGCTTCGTCATTATCGAAACAAAGTAAGATTTTATTTGTATAGCGTGAAACAGCTTCTAGCTGTTGAATCGTAAGAGCAGTACCTGACGGTGAGGCACTATTTGAGTAACCTAATTGGTTTAACGATAGAACATCAAAGTATCCTTCTACTAAAAATGCATACCCTTTCTTCTTAACAGAAGATATGAATTCTTTTGTGAAATACAAATTCCTGTTTTTTTTATATAGAACTGAATCTGAAGAATTTAAATATTTAGGACCAAAATCTTCAAGTGCTCTTCCGCCATAAGCAATAGTTTCAGATCTAAAGTTAAGAATTGGAAACATTATTCTATTTTTAAATAAAAAATTACCATTGCTAGATATAAATCCTAATTTTTTTAAATCAAAGTCAGAGATTTTATTTTTATCACAAAACTTTTGAAAATTTTCAACATTTGAATCAATAAAAGATATGTCATATCTTTTTAAATCTTGTTCATTAAACCTTCTAGAAGTAAGATACTCTTTTGCTATTTTAGATTTCTTCGAATCCATCATTTCTTTAAAGTATTCATCAATGAGATTTATTTTTTGTTGAAAATTTTTAAAATCGTTAGTCTGACTAGATTCAGTATAAGTAAGTTTGAAACCATACTTTTCAGCAACTAATTCAACTGCATCTTGAAACTCCAAATTATTGATTTCTTGTACATATTTATATATATCACCACCCATTTTGCATCCAAAACAGTGAAATAAATTTTCGACATCTGTAAAGCTCATACTTGCAGTTTTTTCACCATGAAAAGGACATAAAGCCATCCCTTTAGTTCCTCTAAGTTTTCCAGTTGTAGTAGATAAAACAAAGTCGCTAATTTTTGATCTTTTTTTTAAATCTTCGATTGATTGCTTTGATATACCCATTATATTTTTGAGAAATAATCGAGAAGGTCTTCTATTTTTATTCGTTCCTGATCCATTGAATCTCTATTTCTTATCGTGACTGCTAAATCTTCTAATGAATCAAAATCTATAGTTACACAATAAGGGGTTCCAATTTCATCTTGTCTTCTGTACCTTTTACCTATCGATTGAGTTACATCAACTTCTGTTCTGTAAAATTTCTGCAAAATTTGTTGTATATCATTTGAAACTTTAACTAATTCTTCTTTTTTACTCAATGGTAGAATCCCAATTTGGACAGGTGCGATATCAAAATTAAATCTAAAAAGTGTTCTAGTAGTATCGTTAATTACTTCTTCATCATATGTTGAACAAAGTAAAGCAAAGAGTGTTCTTGTTAATCCCCCTGCAGGTTCAATTACAACTGGTGCTATTTTCTCATTTGTTTCTGAATCAAAATATGATAAATCTTTTCCGCTAGAGCTTTCGTGTGAACTTAAATCAAAACTTCCTCGATTTGCAATGCCTTCAAGCTCACCCCATCCCCAAGGGTAATCAAATTCAATGTCTACAGTTTTAGATGCATAATGAGCTAATTCGTTTTCTTTATGTTCTCTCAATCTGAGTTTCTCTTCTGGTATACCTATCCCCTTGTACCAATCAAGTCTCTTATTTATCCAGAAATCAAACCATTCATTTTCATTTTCTTTTTTACAAAAATATTCGATTTCCATTTGTTCAAATTCTCTAGTTCTGAATATAAACTGGCCAGGAGTAATTTCATTTCTGAATGATTTCCCAATATTAGCTATTCCAAATGGAAGTTTTGCTCTCATTGTTCTTTGAACATTCTCAAAATTTACAAATATACCTTGTGCTGTTTCTGGTCGTAAATACACTGATGAGTTTTCATTTTGTACTGGGCCTATGTTTGTTTCAAACATAAGGTTAAATTGACGTGGCTCTGTTAAATCTTCTTTTTTTAGATTTTCTGGTACTTGGTCAGCTCTAAATCTTTCACCTGTAGGTTTATGATCTACCATAGGATCTGTAAATTCAGCTAAATGACCAGATGCTTTCCATACTTCAGAACTTTGTATAATAGCTGTATCAATAGGGAATACAGAAACTTTGCTATCTTGATTTATATCTTTCCACCAGCTTCCGGAGATATTGTTTTTAAGCAAAGCACCCAGTGGTCCATAGTCATAGGAGCTTCTTAATCCCCCATATATTGATGAAGCATTGAAAACAAAGCCTCTTGCATTTGCAATTTTTACAATTTTGTCGAATAAATTATCAATTTTTTCCATAAGTTCTATTCCTTGAATTAAATTCTAGTAAGACATTATCTAATATGTCTGCATTTATATCGGGCCAAAGGTCTTCAATAAATAACAGTTCGGTATACGAAAGTTGATATAGTAGAAAGTTACTTATTCTATTCTCTCCTGCTGTTCTTAATAGGAGGTCAGGAAATGGAACCTCTGGGTACTGAAAGTAGTTTATAAAGCTATCTTTTACATCTTTTAAAGTAAGTTTTTTATTGAGATTTAAATTATGTAAATTTAAAACTGCATTATGAATTTCATCATGTGACCCATAATTAAATGCAAAATTTAAATTTAATTCAGTATTGTCTTGAGTTAAGTTTTCTGTCTCTTTCATTAGCTCTTTATTCTCATCAGGTATTTTTTCATCAGTCAAGTCTCCTAAAAATCTAAACCGTACTCCTTTTTGATTAAATTCATCTCTTCTCCTAGTAAGAATATCTCTATTAAAAAACATCAAATATTCCACTTCTTCATCAGAACGAAGCCAATTTTCAGTAGAAAAAGCATACACCGTGAGCCACTTAATATTATTTTTTATTGCCCAATCTATTGTTTTTGATAGAGAATGTTCACCAGCAGCATGTCCAGCAGTTCTGTCCAGCCCTTTATCAAGTGCCCACCTACCATTGCCGTCCATTATGATTGCTAAGTGGTCAAGATTATTATTATTCATTCCAAACCTTTTTTAGAATTGTATTTTCAATACTACTCAGCTTTTTGGGATCATCATGAGAATATCCAATTAAATGCAGCAATCCATGAACAAGTACAAGTTGATATTCTTCAACTAATGTTTTTGTGTATTTTTTTGAATGTTTTTTTATAAGATTTCTATTCAAAAATAAATCTCCAAGTATCTCATTATTATTTTTATCTAATTTATTGATGCTTGCCAAATCTTTATAAAGAGGGATAGTCAATACATCTGTAGGATAATTTTTTTGAAAATAATGTTCATTTAGCTCTTTTGAGTAATGGTCTGAAATAGAGTGAATATGTAATAAGAAATTTTCAGAAATTGAAAACTTTTTCAAAAAAACTTTTCTTACATCTTCAAAAGCATTTTTTTCATCCTTAAAAAAATAACCGTTAAAATAAAATTTCAATATTTTTATTCTTCTTCTGTTATTTCAGGATATAAAACTCTTTGGTGATAAAGACCTTCCAAGCTTTCTTGAAATGAATTTTTAATTATATCTAATTCTTTAAATGTAATAGGTGCATTATTTAATTGTCCATCTGCAATTTTTTCTTCAAATATTTCGTTGATAACATTTTTTATTTTTCCTTCATCAGCATCTTCATTCATAAAAATTGCTCTACAAGCTGCCTCTAAAGAATCGGCCATCATTAATATTGCAGACTCTTTAGATGTAGGTTTATTTCCTAAATGTCTAAATTCATCTTTTGAAACATTTTTGTTTACCATTTTTTCTTTTTCATAGAAGAATCTGATTACTGCATCTCCGTGGTGCTCTAAAATTCCTTTATATACAGTTTCAGGTATTTTAAATCTCTTGGCCAGCTTTACTCCTTCTGTTACATGAGCTTTTAATATGTTTGCAGACTCCATGGGTAGAAGTCCGTCATGTGGGTTTGAAGAACCAATTTGATTTTCAACAAACATTGTTGGATTAGCAGTTTTTCCAAGATCATGGTAATAAGCCATCGCTCTAGCTAATTGACTATTAGCACCAATTTTATTAGCTGCTCTGTCTGCAAGTGTTCCTACTACCAATGAGTGGTTAAAAGTACCAATGGCATTATCCTCTAGATAACGTAAGGCTGGATGATTTCTATCTGCTAATTCTGATAATTTAAAGCTTGATGTTAATCTAAACATACTCTCTATGTAAGAAGTAAGTGAAAAAGCTGCAAGGTTTGCAACCAATGCACTTAAAAAAGAAAGAACCAAAATTTGCGTTAGATTTCCATCTTCTCTTAAAAAGAAGTAAACTCCAAAAGCAAGCAATGGTTGGGTTAGAGAAATGTAAATAATTCTTTCTCTAAGTAATGTCCTGTCTGTATCTTCTGATAAAAATACTGCTGGGATTATTGTACCTAAAGCACCTAAAGCTACTAATCCAATGTTTCCACCACCTGCAAGCGCTAGAAGTGAACTAGACAAAGAGAGAATTAAAGTAGCACGAAGATTTAAAAGTATAACTGAGATAACTCCTACAAAAGAAACAGGTAAAGCATACTGAATGAAATCTAAATCTGACAAGTTTGAATAATACGAAACTCCTCTTAGAAATATTGAAGATACAAGAATTAAAGTAAGCATCAAAAGCAATTCGTTATCATTTTTCCAAATTGAATCTCTTAATCTCCATAAAAGAACGTATAAAACAAGAAATACAGAGAAGATTATTGGAATGGCAGAGGTTTGGACTGTTCTTGATTCACCAGAAAGATAGCCAAATTCATCTAGGGCTTTATATAAAACCGCATCGATAATTTCTCCTTCATTTACAACAATTTCATCTTTAAAAAACTGAATAGTAACCTCTTCAACTGCATTCGAAGCTTTATTTTTTTGTTCATTCCATAGTTCTTCTTCAAGTTTTTGATTAGCTATTAGGTTTTCTGCAATAATTTCTCCGACCATTGATCTTACTCTCGCTTCAGGAACTAAAATATATAATTCACTAGGTAAATTCAAATTAGGAGGTGTTTGTACAATTGTTTGCCTTATTTGATTTAGATTTTCATTATTTATACCGTTTGATAATAATTTGTCAGCTTGACTTTTTGCTTCAAATTCAATTTGAGTCAAAAAATTAGAGGAATTTAAATTATCTAGGTTTGAAATTTCAATCATTACTTCAGTAGCAGAAGTTGAAATTGTTGAAAATAATAATGAGGACTGTACTTTTTCAATTTGCTCAACTTTACTCAATTCTACTATTTCGACAATAGATTGTGGATTTTCTGGATTACTTTCATCGTTAGTAACAAGTACCTCTTCTGTTCTAGCTTTTATGACTGTAAGAAACATTTCAGTAATTCCATCAATTACCGCTATATTTATTGTGCTATCAATGGAATAAACAGGGGCAATATCATTTCTTGCTTCTTCTTTTAACTTTTCAGTTGTTTCCTCATCTACAACAGTTAGAAACCTTGGTGCAGAAAATGCTGCTGGTGATTCATCTCCTACTTCAATCTTTATTATTTGGTTTTCTGGAAAAATTGAAAAAGAAATAAACCATACAGCCGCAGAAAATAAAATAATATAAAATATCTTTCTAAAGTGGGTGATGTAGATATTCATTATTTATCAGGAAATACTTCTAAAATTTTTGATACTATTTTATTTCTTACGATATCAGAATTTTTAAATTCTACTACTGATATTTCTTCTATATTTGATAAGGATTTTCTAGTTTTTTTCAAGCCTGAAAAGTCTCTATTATGAAGATCAATTTGGGTTTCATCACCAGTAATTATCATTTTTGAGTCTTCACCTAATCTTGTTAAAAACATTTTAATTTGGCTTACGGTTGCATTTTGTGCTTCATCTAAAATTATGCATGCGTTGTTCAGTGTTCTACCTCTCATATAAGCCAAAGGAACAATTTCAATATTTCTCTTTTCAATTAAATATTGTAAAGTTTCATTACCGAAAAAATACTCTAATGAATCAAATAGAGGAACTAAATAAGGATCTATTTTCTGAGACAAATCTCCTGGAAGATATCCAAGCCTCTCGCCTGCTTCTACTGCTGGTCTTGTCAGAACTATTTTCTTAATTTTTTCATCAGTATACATTTTGACAGCACTTGCAACTGCTAAAAAAGTTTTCCCGGTACCAGCTGGACCAATTCCAAAAGTTATAGTTGAATTCTCGATTGTTTCAATATATTTAAATTGTGTAACATTCTTAACCTTAATTGCTTTTGATCCAATGATTGATATATTGTTTGATGAAGAAATTTTATTAATATCTTTTGATTCAATATTTGACATCAACTTTAAATCCTCAAGCTCAATAATCTCCCCTCGATCAGCCATTGAAAGCATTTCATCAAGAATTTTCATAATATCTGTTGTCTGGCTATTGTCTCCTGATATGTAAACAACGTTACCTTTAACATTAATTTTTATTTTTTTAAACTTGTCTTTTAAATATTTTAAGTTTTGGTCATTAACGCCAAAAATATTGACAAGCTCTTTGTCTACTGGAATAATTTTTTCAATACTCATTAAATATTTTTAAGTTTTTCTCCACCTATCAAATGAAGGTGTATATGGAACACTGTCTGCATCGCATCTGAATTAGTGTTAAATAATAACCTATATCCAGATTCATTAATATTATATTTTTTTGCTAAATCTTTTGCTACCAATATCATTTTTCCTAGTAAATTTTGATCTTCTAAAGAAGTATCATTTATAGTTTCGATTTTTCTTTTTGGAATTATTAATATGTGAACTTTTGCAACGGGATTTATATCATTTATGGCAAATATTTCATCATCTTCATAAATAATCTCTGAATCGAGTTCTCCAGATAATATCAATTCAAATACTGATTTTTGTTCCATATTTATTACATCATTAATGATACTGCAGTTATTGCGGCAGTTTCAGTTCTCAGACTAAATTCTGAAATCTTTATTTTGTGCTGAAATTTTGATAACTCTTCATCTGTCCAGCCACCTTCAGGGCCGATTGCAAAGTTATTTAATTTTTGGACGTTTTTATCAAAGGCTTCTCCACTGATATCAAAACATACACTAAAATCATTAAAATTTATATTTTCAGGAAAAAATAATTCAGGTAAATATGCTGAGCCTGACTGTTCTAAAGCAGAAACTAACCACTCTTTAATCTTTTGTTTGCTGTAATTTGTATTTTGAGTATTTTTGGTCATACCTATATGAATCTCATTAACATTTAGTTCCGTCAATTTTTCAATTAAAAACCTAAACCTACTTTTTTCTCTTAAGTAAGGTACAAATATTTTTAAACTATTTTGTCTTTGATACATTCTTGAATTTTTTATTTCTACATAATTATTAATAAAATTGCCATAAGAGATGAGTCCATTTCCATCAGATATATTAACTTTATCTCCATCTCTAAGTCTTAATACTTGATTCAAATGATGTAATTTTTTATCAGAAACTTCAACACTCATTTTATTGTTTGAATTTTCAATATAAATAGTTGGAACAAACATTATTGTTTCAAAAAATCTCTAAAAGCTTCTTTTGGAACATTGACTTTGCCAATTTGTCTCATTTTTTTCTTTCCCTCTTTTTGTTTTTCAAGAAGCTTTCTCTTTCTTGTTACGTCTCCACCATATAGTTTTGCTGTAACATCTTTTCTTAAAGCTTTAATTGTTTCTCTAGCTATTATTCTAGATCCGACAGCTGCCTGGATAGGAATATCAAATTGTTGACGAGGAATTAGTTCGGATAATTTTTTAACTCTATTTCTACCTACAAATTCTGCATTCTCTTTGGCAAGAATAGAACTAAATGAATCTATTATTTGTCCATTAACCAATATATCAAGCTTGACTAAATTACCTTTTTCAAAATCTAAAATTTCATAGTCTAATGATGCAAATCCTTGTGAAATAGATTTTAATGTATCATAAAATCCACTAACAAGTTCAAGTAACGGAAGTTTATATCTAACTTTTACCATTGATGTACTCAAATAATTTAAATCTTCCTGACTGCCTCTTTTTTCACTTAGTAATTGCATAATTGATCCTAAGTACTCTTTTGGAAACAGTAGATTAACTTCACAGTATTTTTCCATTAAATGCTTGATGTCAGTATATTTTTCAATTTCACTTGGATTACGAATGATTATCTCTGTATCGTTATTTCTGACAATTTTAAACTCAACAGAAGGAGGAGTAACAATTAATGACAGGTCAAATTCTCTTTCAAGTCTTTCAATGACAATTTCCAAATGTAATAACCCTAAGAATCCACACCTAAATCCGAAACCAAAAGCTGATGATGTTTCAGGTTCATAATAAAAACTTGCATCATTTAGTACATATTTGTCTAATGAATCTCTAAGTTTCGTATAGTCATCTGAGTCTGCAGGAAATATACTTGAAAAAACAGTTGGTTGTGGTTCCTTATAACCAGATACTATTACTGGACTTTCATCTTCATCAGAAACTAAAGTGTCACCAACTCTTATCTGAGATAATTCTTTTGCTCCTGTAATAATATATCCCACTTCGCCAGTCTTTAAATTATTTGACGGTACAAAATCTAAATCAAAATAACCCATCTCAGAAGGTTCAAAAGAGTAATTAGAATTCACAAGTTTAAGTTTTTGATTTGACTTAATTTCATCACCAAAAACACGCACAGATGCAACAACGCCCCTGTAAGAATCAAAAAAAGAATCAAAAATTAATGCATTAACTCCATCTATTTTCTTCTCTGGAGGACTAATTAAATGTGGAAGTTCTCGTAATAAATCTTCTACTCCTTCTCCAGTTTTTGCAGAGATTTGAAATATCTCATCTTCTTTAGATCCTATAAGATTAAAAATTTGTTTTTTTGCATTTCCAATATCAGCATCGATAGAATCTATTTTGTTTAATACAGGAATAATTTCTAGGCCTGCTTCAATTGCTGCATAAGAGTGTGCAAAAGTTTGAGCTTGAATTCCCTGCGTTGCATCAACCAATAGAATAGCCCCGTCACAAGCAATTAATGCTCTAGAAACTTCATAAGAAAAATCTACGTGACCCGGTGTGTCAATTAGGTTTATTGTCAAATCTTCAAATTGTAACCTTATTGGTTGAGACTTTATTGTTATCCCTTTTTCTCTCTCTAGATCCATGCTGTCAAGTATCTGATCTACATGTTCGCCTGGTTTAATTAATCCTGACATTTCAATTAAGCGATCTGCTAATGTTGATTTCCCATGGTCTACATGAGCAATGATCGAAATATTTCTTAGATTTTTATTATGTAACATATTTACTAAGTTAATATCTTATATACCGAAAGGTTTTACATGGCAAATATTAAATCACAAAAAAAGAGAATTCGACAAGATTCGAAAAGAAATGTTCGTAATAAATCACTTAAAAGTGAACTAAAAACAACATTAAAATCATTAGAAAATGGTGAAGTTTCTTCAGAAACTAAAAATCAAGCTTTAAAATCACTCGATGTAGCATTTACTAAAGGTGTAATTTCTAAAAATTACAGAGATAGAAATAAGTCTAGAATTTCAAGTCTGTAATTTTTGCTTCATTGCAATAATGAATCTTTTAGAATTTTCTTGATTATAAGTTGATTCAACCAACTTTTTTTCTATTTTATAAATATATTTAATTGAATCATCAATTTTATCATTGCCTGTTTTCTTTATTAGAGTTTGAGCTTTTTTATATTTATAATCATCTTTCTCGCTTAAAACCTCTAAAACATCCTTTTTATCATTCGATGTCAAAAGTTTTAATCGGAAAATCTCTTTTGAAAAAAAATTTAAAAACATCCTAAAATTTGACTCAGTTTCAGTAAAAAAGGAAAGAAGATTTTTATCTATTTTTTTCCTATTATCAAAAATTATATTAGAGAGATCCCAAGGAAAATATTCAATAACATTTTTTGAATTATGAATAATTTGCAATGACTCAATATATTGAAATTTATTTAGATTAGCCTTCTTAACTTGAAATATGTATTTTGAATTAAATTCATAATTTATTTGCTCCAGTTTTTTATAAGTAAAAAATTCATCAGTTACAAATTTATATAAATCATCTGAAAACAAGCTCACATTTGTACTGTTGCTAATTTCATCAGATTTTATCTTTTCATATTTTAATTCATTAATTTCAAGATCATCCAAATTATCTATCAAATTGTCTGTAATTACTAAATATGTCATCAGCCAATAAAATTTATTATTTTATCTTCAACAAAAATTACTTTCTTGTAATCAGAAGCTTTTATATTAAATGTAACCTCGCAGGCCTCTTCAGCTTCTTCTTGTGAAGTTCCAGTGTTTACAATTTTTGTAAATTTCTTTTTTCCATTAAGTTGTATCACAAGCTCATACGTAGGATTTGATAAATTTGATTCATCAAATTCTGGCCATTTGAGAGTTGAGATGTCTTTTTTGGAGAATAAATCATAGATTTCAGAAGAAATGTGTGGTGAAAAAGGATAAAGGAGATTACACATTGTATTAATTACAAAATCTTTAGTTTCTTTAGATACTGTAGAATTTTCATTTAAATACTTAGAAATTTCATTGTTTGCTTTCATTAAGTCAGAAACACCCGTGTTAAATTCAAATTTTTCAAGATGTCTAGTTACACTAAATATTGTTTGGTTCATTGATCTAACAAGATCATCTTCACCAATTGTTTTTTGAATTTGTAAATCTAAGAACCTTACCATATTGTCCCAAAATTTATTTAGAAATCGTTTTGTTCCCTCTATTCCTCCATCGTTCCACTCAACACCATCACTTGGTGGTGCCATGAACAAAATATAAAGCCTTAACGCATCAGCTCCATGTGTAGCAAAATAAGATTCAGGGTCAACCACATTACCTTTGGATTTTGACATTTTTGTTCCTCCAAAATTAATCATTCCCTGACTAAATAGATTGTGAAACGGCTCATCTACATCTAGAAAATTAATATCTCTTAATGCTTTCACAAAAAATCTTGAATACAAAAGATGTAAAATTGCATGCTCTACTCCTCCAATGTATTGATCGATTGGTAACCAAGAGTTAATAATATTTTTATCGAATGGGGAATTTTGGTTTTGTGAGTCTAGGTATCTTAAAAAATACCAAGATGAGTCAACAAATGTATCCATTGTGTCAGTTTCTCTTATGCCATCAGACCCACAACCAGGGCATTTTGTATTTATAAAACCTTCACTTTTTGCTAATGGAGAATCTTCAGAATTTTTATAATCATCAATTTCAGGTAATAGAACTGGTAGATTATCTAGGCTTTCAGGAACCAAGCCACATTTTGTACAATTAATCAAAGGTATTGGACATCCCCAGTATCTCTGACGACTAATTAACCAATCTCTTAATCTATAAGTTACTTTTCTTTCGCCTAAATCTTGCTCTGATAGATAATTAAGTATAGAATCTGAAGCCTCATCATGTGAGTTTAACCCATCATAATCTCCTGAATTAATAAGAACTCCCTTTTCAATATAGGGTTTGTTAGTAATATCAATTTTTTGATCTTTATCAATTATTACCTGAATAATTTCAATATTATATTTTTTAGCAAATTCATAATCTCTTTCATCATGTCCTGGTACAGCCATAATTGCACCAGTTCCATAATTAATTAAGACATAGTCTGCAATCCATAATGGAACACTTTTATTGTTTATGGGATTCGTGACTTTTAACCCAGTATCTACACCTGTTTTTTCCTTTGTAATAGACATTCTCTCAAATTCTGATTTAGATTTCGCAACATTTATATAGCTTTGAATTTCTTGGGAATTTGGTGATAAAGATAAAATTTTATTCAGTAATTCATGCTCGGGAGACATTACCGCAAAAGTCATTCCAAACAAAGTATCTGGTCTTGTTGTAAATACATCAAAATCAAGATCACTTCCATCTATTTTTAAATTGAATTGAACTCCAGATGATTTGCCAATCCAATTTTCTTGCATTGATTTAACATTTTCAGGCCAATCACCAATATCATGAAGTCCTTGTAGTAATTCTTCCGAGTAATTTGATATTTTAAAAAACCATTGGTTTAAGTTTTTCTTTGTAACTTCAGAATCACATCTTTCACAACTACCTTCAATAACTTGCTCATTAGCCAAAACTGTTTTACAAGATGTACACCAATTTACTGGAGCGTCTTCTTTATAAGCTAATTTGTTTTCAAATAACTTTATAAATAAGTACTGAGTCCATTTATAGTAATTTTGATCGTGAGCAGCGACTTCTTTATCCCAGTCATAAAGAGACCCTAATCTCTTTATCTGGTCCCTCATATTATTTATACGATCTTCAGTAAATTTCTTTGGATGAATTCCAGTTTTTATTGCTGCATTTTCTGCAGGTAATCCAAAAGAGTCCCATCCCATTGGAGATAAAACATTGTATCCCTGTTTCTGTTTATATCTAGTAATTACATCTCCAATGGTGTAATTTCTTATGTGTCCCATATGTAAATCTCCTGATGGATATGGATACATGCAAAGGTTATAGAAATTATTTTTACTAAGTGTCACATCGCAACTAGCAAGTTTGTTTTTTTCCCAAATAGACTGCCAATTTTCTTCTATTTTTTTAAAATCATAATTATCCATCTTGATAAATACTTTCTATTTTTTGAAACAGTACTTGCTTATTATATTTTTCATTTAATAAATTATATTGATTTGAAAGTTTTTTATTTAAAGATAATATATCTTCTTTAAATAAATGACTGCAATCTAAAATTATTGATTTTAGCTCTTCGTTGTTATGAAATAAGTACCCTGAGTCTTGATTTAAGATGCTGTTCATAGGTGCAACATTTCTAGAAATACAAATTTTAGAGTAACTCATTGATTCAAGTAGTGCTAACCCTAATCCCTCTGAATAAGATGGAAATACAAAAATATCTATGTTTGAAAAAAATTCTTCTTTATTCGAAATATAACCAAGAAAATTAACATTTTTTAATTCATATCTTTCGTTTAATTTCTTTAAATAAGCTTCTTTACCACTTCCAGCTATGAATAAATTGTATCTATCTTTACTAAGATCTTCAAAGACATCAAGCAAATCCTCTATACCTTTGTTCTTATTCACTCTTCCCATAAAACCTATATTTATATACTCTTTAGTCTCTTCTAAATTTGCTAATTTGGATTTACTTATCCAGTAATTTACAACCGAAATATTAGATTTTATTTTATAAGTTGTTAACCACTTTTTTACTTCTTGAGATATACAAATTATTTGATTACTACTACCCCAAATCTTTACCAACAAAGGCATAGAAAGCTTTCTTACTTGATCAAAAAATATATTACCTTCTAGATATGTGTCATATTTTCCATGAATTGAAACTATCCAAGTTGTCTTAATATCTGTAAATGATTTTAAAATAAAAAACATAAAATCACTTCTTGGTTGATGAGTGTGCACGATATCATATTTATTTTCTTTAATGTTTTTAAAAAATTTTATGTAGGAGTAGAGGTTAAACAATCTTGGAAAATATAGTCGTAAAACATTATCTGATACATTTGTAAATTCTTCTTCAAGTGATTTCATATTTTTTTTATCAGGTCCTGTAGCTATTACAGTAACTATGTGGCCATGATCTTTTTGAGCATTTACAAGATCTAACAAGTGTGTTTCTGCACCACCACCTGATAATGAATTGATTACATGACAAATTTTCATTATGAATCAAACCTTGGTGTAATCCATGTTGACTTATAAGGAAAAATAGTACTATCACTAAAATCAAATGATTTCAGAGCTGTAAAATTTATTATTATTTTTTGAGTATCTTTATTATTTGGAATTGGTGTAATTACTCCATCCAACATTAACTCTTTTTTATATTGATATAAGTCATAGATGTTTGTGAAACTTTCAGAGTGATACTCTTCTTGATTAACTTTAATTAAATATTCACTTTTTATTTCACTACTAAATGAATGCTCTGATTGAACTTTGTTAATAAAAAAATCTAAATCAACATTTAGCTCACAATTATAAGATTCGATATTTACTCCATGTAAATCAATTAAAACTACTTCAAATGTTTCATCAATTTCATTATCAACTATATATTTAAACCTATGGTGACCATCTAATATAAATATTTTATTTTCAATTACTAATTCTGTGTTTATATACTCGAATGTTACTCCAAGAACGATTACTGAATTTTTTAATATGTCCTTAGTTATATGGCTGTCTTTTGCAGTTTCCTCATGTGGAAAGATTATATCTTTATTTTTATAGATATTTAATCGCGATAGATAAGCTCTCAAATTGGGAACACTTAATGTTAATTCTTGAAAATCTCTTACCTTCATTTCAGCTAAATAAAACCTTTAAGATGAGTTATTAAATCGTTCATCATATCATTAGAAATGCTATTATAGTTGCTTACTCTTACTCCTCCAATGCTACGATGACCATTCAATCCTAAGAATCCTTTATCGATACTAGATTGTAAAAAATTTGTAGTTATTTTTGAATCTTTAAAATCAAAAACTATATTTGAATAACTTCTAAATTCTTTTGGTACACTCATATTGAATTTGTCACTATTATCATCTAAAAATTTGTATAACGATTCTGCTTTTATAGAATTATCCGATTGAATCTTTTCTAAACCTCCTGAATCAGTTATCCATTCCAAAATCTTGAGCATCACATAAATAGAGAAAGTTGGAGGAGTATTAAATGCAGAATCTTTATCAATATGATTATGAGCATCAATATAGCTAGTTAAGTTATTTTTTTCTAAAAAACCTTTTTTTGATATACAAATTGTGACTCCTGGAATACCAAGATTTTTTTGTGCACCCGCATAAACATATGAAATATTTTTCCAGTCAAAAACATAGGAGCAAATATCAGAAGACATATCAATTATCAATTCTTTATCTTCAAAATTATTAAAGTTTCGAATTTGTAAACCTTCAATTGTTTCATTTGAAGTGATATATAAATATTTTTCATCATTTTTATAAATTTTTGTTTTTAACTCGTTATAAGTTTCATCATTTAAAGATATGCTAGGAAAGTTTTGATTATGATATCTTTCAAAATCTTGGTATGTCTTTTTCCCCCAAGTACCAGATATTAAAAAGAGTAAATTATCAATTAAGCTTGGTTTATTTGCTGGAATAAATGTGTTCTGAAAAGTTGCGCCACCTTGCAAGAAAAATATTTCAAAATTATCTGGTATTTTTAATAATTCATAAAGGTGAACTTTTACATTATCTAAAATTTCTTCAAAAACTTTACTACGGTGTGAAATTTCAAGAACGGAATAACCCAGATTTTGATAATCTAAAATATCTTTAGACACCTGTTTAACAACTGTATTTGGAATTTTAGATGGACCAGCTGAAAAATTATTAACTTTCATTTCTGTCCATTGTAAACATAACACCTATACACAATCCAAAAATAGGTAATAAATCTTCGAATGAAGCCAACGATATTGAAACTACTAACAAAAAATACTTCAAGCCTTGATCGAACTCATGATAGAAAAAATACATCAAAAATAGCATAATAAAAACCAAATAAATCATACCTATTGAAAATGTATTGAAAAGTAAATTATTTTGAATGTTTATATTCTCGTATGTTAAAAAATATCTTCCTGTACCGAAAGATTTTGAAAGGTATTTTAACTTTAAATATTTAGGTAATGTTCTATTTATAAGATACATTTCGTAATTAACATTTTTTGAAAGATATTTTGTATAAATTTCGTTTGTGTTTTGAAATCCAAATCCTGAATTTAGGGAAACAAAATCTGAAGCAAAAGAAATTATATCAGACCTTTCACGGTCCTGGAACTGTATACTATAAAATTGACTAGTTATAGTGTTATCAACACTTTCATTTATATTCTCTATTTCCTCACTATCAAGTTGATTACTTAATGTTGGTTCATCAGCTGTGTACTGTGGACATTCAATGTTGCGAGGACTTATATCGCATTCTTTTATGGGGATAAAAAAACAAATGAAAAATACTAAAAAAAATAATAAATTATTTAATCCAATATTTTGTCTAATTAATTCAATAAATATCAACAATATTACTAATACAAAAGCTAATTCACTTTTAGTTAGGCCAAATAATAAAGCAGCAAAAAAATAAAATTTAATTGAATTTATATTTTTAAAATGAATAACTAAAAATATAGGGAATAATATAGAAACTAAAAACACAGGCTCTCTGAATGTTCCAACCATTCTATGGCTTCCTGAAATCCAAAAATTGTTTTGCTGATCAAAACCTAATATTCCAGTTCCTGGCCTGTTTCTAAATGGCTCATAAAGATTGAATATTTGTGCAATATATAAATATAAAGAAAAAAATATCACAATATAAAAAGTCAATTTCAAACTTCTTAATATAACTTTTTTGTATTTTGATTTTGCTATTACAAATGATGTAAAAGCAAATGATATGAAGCTAAAAATTCGTAAAAAAATATAGATTAGTTTATCTTCACTGTAAAAGAAATTAGTAAAATTTAAGAATGTTGGCAACAATCCCAACAAAACACATATAAAAATGAATTGATTAAATTTTGTTTCTTCTTTTCTATACAATATAAACACAATGAAAGTTAGTAGAAAGCTTCCAATCCAACTTAAGGGAACTGCAAATATTTCATATGAGTCAAAAATAATTAAAAGAAATGAAACAGAAAAAAGAGTTTGTAGAGTTTTTTCAAAGTTTGATAGATTAATTGCCATTACTTTAACTTTAACTAATGAAATCGTTTAAAAAGCAAAAATAATATTGGCTTATTTATTTTTGGCATATACAAAAACTTCATATATTTTTTGGGAAATAATGCCTAAAGATATTGAAAAAGCTATCCCATTAAATGAAAATTGAGTAATCAATATTGAAGATGAAATAATGAAAACAGCCAAATTAATAATTCTCCCAATAGTATGTTTTAGAATTAAGTCATTCAACAATAAATAGTGTCTTGTCCAGAATGTTACAAAGAATGCGATATATCCAAAAAGTAAAATAACCATAGGTACAAAAGATTCTTGAAATTCTCCACCAGCTACAAAGCTTATCAATTGATCTCCAAATAACAAATAGATAGTGCTCAACAAGAAAGTCATTGGAAATAGAACTTGAATAATTAATTTTCTAAAATTATATTTTTCATCATTATTAATTTTATTAAGCATCCAAGGAGAAAATGCAACTACTAAATAGTTGATAGGTTCAACTAATTTTTTTGCAATTCTATAAATTCCCGCAGAATAGAAATCTGCAAAAAAACCAATAACTACTACATCTAAATGTTGAGGAATCAAACCAACAGCCTGATCTAATCTAATTTTTTTAAAATTACTTTTTGAATATGAATAGTATTCTCGAAAACTCATTTGTTCATTTTGACTTTGATTGTTTTTGAAAAGCAAAAATATAATGACCACCCCAACAATAAAATTATTTATAGATATTGCAAAAAAGAAGCTGTCAATTTTAGGATTGTAAA
>Ga0255754_10001403_pt1 | contig 18726 bp, 19 predicted proteins | sample 101ome_22_FD_179954 | JGI IMG/M metagenome (GOLD analysis project Ga0255754, IMG submission 179954) | Coastal salt marsh microbial communities from the Groves Creek Marsh, Skidaway Island, Georgia - 101412BT metaG (version 2) | ecosystem: Environmental > Aquatic > Marine > Intertidal zone >... | reverse complement strand
ACTAAATCGAGGATACAGCATTATGGTAGTCATCCGGTTATCTCGGGGTGGTTCCAAGAAGCGTCCCTTCTATCACGTCACCGTGTCCGACCGACGCGAGGCCCGCGATGGGCGCTTTATCGACCGCTTGGGGTTCTTCAATCCGATTGCGCGCGGTCAGGAAGAGCGCCTGCGCATTGATGTCGAAAAAGTCGAGGGTTGGGTCGCCAAGGGCGCCCAAGTGTCGCCCCGCGTTCAAAAGCTGATGAAAGAATATCAGGCGGGCGCGCAAGCGACGGCCGCCTGATCGATTCCGGGGGCGGCCCCGTGCGGTCCGATGCAAGATCTTCCGCCCCCAATCGATGATCATCTAACGCTAGCCGACGTGGTTGGCGTATACGGTGTCAAAGGGTGGGTCAAGTTGCGACCACGGCTCGAAGACACTGCACTGCTCACAAGCCTCTCTCAACTCTACTTATCTGACCCCACTGGCAGGAAACCCATGGCCACGGGGGACTTGCGGGTGGAAGCTGTCCGGCATCAAGGCAAGGGTCTCATCGCAAAGCTCGCCAATATCGATGACCGAACAGCGGCTGAAGCCCTAAGAGGGTTCGAAATCCGTATTCCCGCCAACTGCTTCCCGGCCCCCGAAGACGGTGATTTTTATTGGCGTGATCTGGTGGGATTGTCGGTGTGGTGCTGTGAAGATGATAAGCGGGTCTTATTGGGCACTGTGGATCGATTGTTGGAGACCGGTGCCAATGATGTATTGGTGGTGGTGCCGACGGCGATAAGCGTCGATGACAAGGAACACCTTATTCCTTGGATCCCAGACAGTGTCATCGTCGAGGTGGATGTGCAGGGAGGCAAGATAGAGGTGAATTGGTATGTCGACGCCTGATGTGTCCCCTCAGTTACGGCTGGCGGTGCTCACGCTGTTCCCGGAAATGTTTTCCGCCATCACCCAGTGGGGCGTCACCGGGCGGGCATTCGAAAGTGGTCTGTGTCAGTTGCACCTTCAGGATCCACGCGAAGAGGCAGCCGACCGTCACGGAACGGTAGACGATCGACCCTATGGCGGGGGGCCGGGCATGGTGATGCAGGCCCCCATACTCGCGGCGGCGCTTGCGAAGGCGCGAGCGGTCGCGGGTGAAAATGCCAAGGTAGTGGCGATGAGCCCGCAGGGAATCCCATTGGACGCCGCTTTGGTGCGTTCGCTTGCGAGCGAGGACGCTTTAGTCCTGGTTGCAGGTCGCTACGAAGGTATTGATGAGCGCTTTGTGACGCGTCATGTCGATCTGGAAGTCTCTGTGGGCGATTATGTCGTCAGCGGCGGGGAATTGCCGGCGATGATGCTCATCGATGCCCTGGTTCGTTGGCTGCCCGGGGCACTGGGACACGAGGCCTCCGCCGCGGAGGATTCCTTTTCCGAGGGATTGTTGGATTGTCCGCATTACACCCGACCTGAAACCTACGAGGGGCTTACAGTCCCTTCTGTGCTGCTGAGCGGTCACCACGGGGAAATAGCCGGGTGGCGTCGTGCGCAGTCATTGCGGCGGACGCTGGATCGGCGCCCAGACCTGATAACGATGGAGGGTCTGAGCGAGGCGGATCGCGCCCTGCTGGATAAGTGGGATCTTTTACAGGAATAGGGGGGCAGACAATCGTCAAATCAGCAGGTATGATCGCGCCCCTGTCCGAATCTGGCCCTGCTGCTGGCGTGCGCCTAGTAGCCGAAATCGCGCCAGAACGCGCTCCGTTGAGTGCGACGGGCCCAACAGACACAAAGAATAGGATATCGATCGTGAGCCGTTCACGGCGATAGGAGAGTGTAATGAGCACCAACAAGATAATTGCAGAGCTGGATGCCGAGCAGATGACACGCGAAGTACCGGAGTTTGCTCCCGGTGACACCGTTGTGGTTCAGGTTCGCGTCAAAGAAGGAACCCGGGAGCGTCTGCAGGCTTTCGAAGGGGTTTGCATTGGCAAGCGAAACCGCGGACTTAACTCTGCTTTCACCGTACGTAAGATCTCCCATGGTGTGGGCGTTGAGCGAACCTTCCAAACCTATAGCCCGCTGGTTGACAGCATCACGGTCAAGCGTCGTGGCGATGTCAGACAAGCCAAGCTCTACTATCTGCGTGAGCTTTCGGGCAAAGCAGCGAGAATCAAGGAAAAGCTCTCCTCCTGAGGCAACGCCGCTCGCTAGGGCACGTGTGACAGTCATCGAGCGGAGCGCCCGGTATCAGTCGCAAGGGGTGCGGGCATCCTTTACACTCAGGCACTGAGTTAAGCGGCGCAAAGAGCACCATAAACACAGGTGAAGGGCCTTGCAGCGTCTACAGCGCTACAAGGCCTTTCCTTTGATTCGGGTGCTAAGAGTGTGCGCCCTTTGAATCGAGAGCCTCAGCCAGCCCGTAAAGCACCATAAGCCCGCTGGGTCAGTTTAATCGGCAATAAGTTGTGGGAGGAATCAGGAAGATGAACCCAATCCTAGCGTCAGTGCGAAGGGGCGCGATACCTCGGCGTTTTTTGGCGCTGATCGCTGCGCTACTGAGCGCTTCTGCCCTCTCCGGTGCGGTCTTGGCGGAGGATCCACGGGATATTCTCACGGCTTCACTGAGTGGTTTCGCAGGACAGCCCGTGGGCATTGCATCAATTAAACCCAGCCCAGCACCCGGGATATCTGAGGTGCAGATTATCAATGGCCCGTTGATCTACGCGACTGATGACGGTGCTTATTTTTTCCTCAACGGTGATTTACACAAGACCTCAATGCTGGGTGCCACCAATCTGACGGAGGAGCGCCGGGCGCTGGCGAGAACAGAGCAACTGGCGTCGATATCGCTCGACGATATGGTGGTGTTCAAGCCCAAGGGAGAGGCAAGAGACTATATCTCCGTGTTTACCGACGTGACCTGCTTTTATTGCCAGAAGCTGCATCGTGAGGTAGCTCAACTGAACAGCATGGGCATCGAGGTCCGGTACCTTGCCTTTCCTCGTGGCGGGATTCCCTCAGAGGGCGCGACCAAACTCGCGACTGCCTGGTGCGCTGAGGACCGGCAGACGACGCTGACAGAACTTAAAGCAGGTGTGGAAATGCCTCTTAACGAGTGCGCGGGTAATCCCGTGGCCGCACAGTATGCGCTGGGGCAACAGATGGGGGTGTCGGGCACGCCGGCGATCATCACCAGCGCCGGGCAAATGATACCCGGATACCGTCCTGCCGCCGATTTGGCGACGGTGCTGGATCTGGATTGAGCGCACACGTCAGAGAGCAGATTTTCCGTGGACACCCATTTTCAACGCATTGAACGACTCCCTCCCTACGTCTTCAATATCATCGGAGAGTTGAAGCAGGAAGCGCGCGCCCGGGGCGAAGATATTATTGATTTTGGGATGGGTAATCCCGATCAACCCACCCCTACCCACATCGTCGAAAAGTTGCGCGAAACGGCCCAGCGCGGTGATACCCACCGCTACTCGCAGTCAAAGGGTATTCCACGATTGCGTAAGGCGATTTGTAACTGGTATCAGAACCGCTACGGGATCACTCTGGATCCCAACAAAGAGGCCATCGTCACGTTGGGATCCAAAGAAGGGCTCGCACATCTGGCATTGGCCACCACTGGCGTGGGTGACGCGATCTTGGTGCCTAATCCCAGTTATCCCATCCACCCCTATGGATTTGTGATTTCGGGGGCAGATCTGCGTCACGTTCCGATGCGCAGCGAGGCTGAATTTATCGATGAGCTTGAACAAGCCATTCGCAATACCTACCCAAAGCCCAAGATGTTGGTTTTGAATTTTCCCTCTAATCCGACGGGACATTGCGTTGAACTGCCATTTTTTGAGCGGGTTGTTGAGATCGCCAAACAGCATGGCATCTGGGTTGTTCATGATTTGGCCTATGCGGACCTCGTTTTCGACGGGTACACCGCGCCGAGTATTCTGCAGGTGCCGGGTGCTAAAGAAATTGCCGTCGAGTTTTTTACCCTGTCTAAAAGCTACAACATGCCTGGCTGGCGGGTGGGCTTTTGCTGCGGCAATCCCGAGCTGATTGCCGCTCTGACGCGGATCAAGTCCTACCTCGACTACGGAATTTTTACCCCGGTGCAGGTGGCGGCCATCGCTGCACTTGAGGGGGATCAGCAATGTGTGCGGGATATTTGCGACACTTATCGGCGGCGCAGAGACGTGCTGTGCCAAGGCCTTAATGAGGCCGGCTGGCCTGTGACTCCCCCCAAAGCCACCATGTTCGTGTGGGCTGAAATTCCTGAAGCCTTTCGTCACATGGGCTCCGTCGAATTCAGCAAGCTGTTGTTGCAAAGCGGTGGCGTTGCTGTCTCACCGGGCGTGGGCTTTGGTGAGTACGGAGAAGGTTTTGTCCGCTTTGGGCTGATTGAGAACGAACATCGCACGCGGCAGGCCATTCGGGGAATCAAGCGGGTGCTGCGTCAAGGGCCGCCCGCCGTTACGGAGACCCTGTCTGCATGACCGAGATGGCGCCTCTGAGAATTGGTATCTGTGGCGTGGGCACCGTGGGCCTCGCTACGATTTCGATCCTGCAAAATCAATTGTCCTTGCTGGCAGCGCGATGCGGGCGAGAACTCTGTGTGACGCATGTTGGCGCACGCCGAGACCACTCGGACCACCTCTATGGCGACGCAAAAATCAGTCGCGAAGTGATGGATGTGGCGCGAGATCCCGATGTTGATGTGGTTGTTGAACTGATTGGCGGCACCACCGTTGCCCATGAGCTGGTCAAGTTGGCCATCGAGCAAGGGAAGCACGTGGTCACAGCAAACAAGGCACTGATTGCGGAACATGGTAATCAGCTACTCGCATTGGCTGAGGCATCGGGCGTTCACCTGTGTTTTGAGGCGGCGGTTGCGGGGGGCATCCCAGTGATCAAAAGTCTCAGGGAAGCGCTAGCGGGAAATGTCGTGAGCGAAGTGGCTGGCATCATTAACGGTACGGGCAATTTTATTCTGACCGAGATGAGCAACAAGGGCCGCGCGTTTGAAGACGTGTTGTCTGAAGCACAATCCCTCGGTTACGCCGAGGCTGACCCCACATTTGATATCGATGGCACTGACGCCGCGCACAAGCTGGTTATCCTCGCCTCGCTGGCTTTCGGTGTGCCCCTGAGTATTGATGCCCCCGCGAAGGAGGGCATTCAAAACATTACACCCGAGGACCTCGATTACGCCAAAGCGCTGGGGTATCGCGTCAAGCATCTTGGTATAGCGCGCCGCTCCGGGAGTCGGATAGAGATGCGGGTGCATCCCACTTTAATTCCTGAGAGCAAGCAGCTTGCCGGGGTTGATGGCGTATTGAATGCCATTATGTTGAAAGCCGACGCCGTGGGTGAATTGCTATTGGTTGGACCGGGGGCCGGCGGCGCCGCTACCGCCTCATCGGTTTGTTCCGACATTATCGATATTGCGCGGGAGTGCGGACCGGGCACCCGGCCATTAGGTATTCCGGTAGCGGAACTTAACGCGGTATCTGTGATTCCCTGGGAAGAGGTCAGTAGCGAGTGGTATTTGAGGTTACACGTGACTGATCGTCCCGGAGTGATGTCAGATATCACCCAGAAATTAGCCGCTCGAGGAATCAGCATTGAGTCTCTGGTGCAAAAGGCGGCGAAAGAGGGTGATACCGACGTACCGATTGTCATTTTGACCCATGCAGTGCCGGCGTCCCTGATCAGTGATGCCGTTGAGGCAGTGGTGGCGCTGGAGGAAGTGCAGCCAGATCTGGCGTTGATTCGCGTCGAGGCCTTTGACTGATGGCGCTTGGTATGGGAGCACTGCGGTGAGTATTCGGTACCTTAGTACCCGCGGACAGGCGCCGATCCTCGATTTTGAAGGTGTTTTGCTGGCAGGTTTAGCCAGCGATGGTGGTTTGTATCTGCCCGAATCGCTGCCTCACTTCAGTACCGATGAGCTCCGTGCCATGCGAGGTTTGTCCTACACCGAGTTAGCGACAACCGTTATTGCGCCCTTTGTTGAAGGCAGCATCGACCGACAGACCTTGGCGGAATTGGTTGAGGCATCGTACCGTGATTTTCGGCATCAGGCGGTGGCGCCCCTGGTGCAGCTAGATCAGGATCAATGGCTACTTGAGCTTTTTCACGGACCCACGCTCGCCTTTAAGGATTTTGCGCTGCAGCTGCTGGGGCGCTTGCTGGATCATGTGTTGACCCGACGCGGTGAGAAAGTGGTCATTATGGGCGCGACCTCCGGTGACACCGGCAGTGCCGCTATTGAGGGCTGTCGTCACTGCGAGCACGTGGATATTTTTATTCTGTATCCCGACGGCCGGGTATCCGACGTGCAGCGCCGGCAAATGACCACAGTCGAAGGTAGCAACGTGCACAACCTGGCTGTCAGGGGCAACTTTGATGACTGTCAGGCTTTGGTCAAAGCCAGCTTTGTTGCTGAGCGTTTTTTGCCTGAAAACCGTTCTCTGGTGGCGGTCAATTCCATCAACTGGGCGCGCATCATGGCCCAGATTGTTTATTACTTTTACGCGGGTTTCGCCTTGGGTGGCCCTGACAGGCCAGTCAATTTTTCTGTGCCCACGGGAAACTTTGGAGATATCTACGCCGGTTACCTCGCGCAACGCATGGGGCTACCGGTCAATAATTTAGTGATCGCCACCAACCGTAACGATGTTTTGCATCGCATGCTTACGACCGGCACATATTCCCGACAGCCTATCGAGGCCTCACTCTCTCCCAGCATGGATATCTCGGTATCTTCCAACTTTGAGCGTTTGCTTTTCGATCTCTACGAGGGCGACGCACCTCAAATCGCAGCGTTAATGGACGAATTTTCCCATGGACAAATAGCACTGAGTGAGACGGCCCTTGCCAGGGTCAGATCGCTGTTTACCAGCGCGAGAGTGTCTGATGAGGAAACCTGCGACGAGATCGCCCGGCTTTGGCAGCAGACCGGACTGCTGTTGGATCCGCACAGCGCCATCGGCACACTTGCCGCGCGGAAATGTCACAGAGCCGGGGACGGCCCGATGGTGACCTTGGCTACGGCGCACCCCGCCAAATTTCCCGCTGCAGTGGCTTCGGCCAACACAGGCGAGACACCCCAATTACCCCCGCACCTCTCCGATCTATTTGATCGGGAAGAGCGATTCCATACGCTCGATAATGACCTGACAGCCATTCACGCCTTCATGGCGGCGCAGTGTCGCCCTTGAGTGTACCCGCGATTCGCCGCTGGAACGGCGAGATCAGTTCGGCGCTGCAAGGGGCAGCGCTTCCCCAATTGCTCAAACAAATCTATGCCAATCGCGGCATCAAGCACCCCGATGAGCTAGTGCTGGGACTGAACAAACTGCTACCGCCGCATTCCTTGCGTGGCATCGATGATGCGGCTGAGTTGCTGGCAGATGCCATTGAGGGTGAGGCGCGAGTGCTCGTCGTGGGTGATTTTGACGCCGACGGCGCGACCAGTTGCGCCATGGCGGTCTCGGTACTGCGGCAAATGGGATTGGCCGAGATCGCCTACTTAGTGCCTAACCGTTTCGAATTTGGTTACGGTCTCACCCCCGAAATCGTTGAGTTGGCGGCGGCTCAGGCGCCAGACCTGATTGTGACGGTAGATAACGGTATCTCTAGTGTCGAGGGCGTCGCGGCGGCGCGCCAATTGGGCATTAGCGTATTGGTTACTGATCACCACCTGCCGGGGGCAGTGTTGCCACAGGCAGATGTGATCGTAAATCCCAATCAACCCGGTTGCGCGTTTCCCAGTAAATCCCTCGCGGGCGTAGGCGTCATGTTTTATGTGCTGAGCGCACTGCGAGCGACGCTTCGGGAGCGTCACTGGTTCGAAGATCATGGGATTGAGCCGCCTAATTTGGGTGATGCTCTGGACCTGGTTGCGCTGGGTACCATCGCAGATGTAGTTCCATTGGATCGCAACAATCGGATTCTCGTCGCAGCCGGTCTAGCGCGCATCCGTTCGGGGCGCGCGCGACCGGGTATTGAGGCTTTATTCGAAGTTGGAGGGCGGGATCACCGGGCTGCGACGGCGTCTGACCTCGGCTTTATTGTCGGGCCGAGACTCAACGCGGCCGGGCGCCTCGATGACATGTCAATTGGAATTGAATGCCTGTTGGCTGAATCCTCCCTGTCCGCGAGGGAGCGGGCCCAGACCTTGCATCAATTGAATCGGGAGCGACGGGATATCGAGCAATCCATGCAGGAGGATGCACTGCAGCAGTTGGCCTCTTTGGACTTCACGACCAATGCACTGCCCTTTGCCATGACGCTTTATGATCCCACGTGGCACCAGGGCGTGATTGGTATTCTTGCCTCGAGAATCCGAGAGCGCACTCATCGGCCCACCGTGGTGTTCGCTCAGGCAGGTGACGGCTGGCTGAAAGGGTCTGGACGATCAATTCCCGGCATCCATCTACGCGACATGCTGGATCTGGTCGCCACTCAGCATCCCGGTTTGCTCAGTAAATTTGGTGGTCACGCGATGGCGGCTGGCCTGAGCTTGTCCGAGGCGCACCTTGATGATTTTCAGCAGGCCCTGAACCAGGCAATTGCTGTGACGCTGAATCATCAGCCACCGCAGCGCATCCAGGACAGCGATGGCGCGCTGAAGGCAGAAGAATTGACGCTCGCAGTAGCCGAGCAAGTGACTCAGGCAGGACCTTGGGGACAACAGTTCCCCGAGCCGCTCTTTGACGGTGAGTTTGCGGTGAGGCACCACCGCATCGTTGGCGAGAAGCATCTCAAGTTGTCTTTGGAATTTGACGGTACCGACGTTGAGGCGATTGCCTTCAATATCGATGTGGCGGATTGGTTGGAGAACCCGTTGCAACGCTTGGGAGCGCTATACCGTTTGGGTATCAACGACTACAGAGGCGACCGATCGCCGCAATTAGTGATCGATTCGTTCTGGCCAATTTAGCGCGCCGCGCCTCGAGGTTTAGCCGCGCTCGTATGGCACGAGCCCCCGCAACCCTTTAGACTCTCGCCCTATCTTTTTGTGCCGGCCCGTCGTGCTTATGTTGCGCTACCGATGGCCAGCGACTTTTCCGATATTGGAGCCTAGACCGTGGAAGTAGCACCGCTCGTCACTCAAATTAAAGATCTCCGTGCACGTACAGACGTGCTCAGGGGGTATCTTTGACTTTGCCGCCAAGAAAGATCGCCTGACAGAGGTTGAACTGGAGCTATCGGAGCCCAGTATTTGGGATGACCCTGACAAGGCTCAGGGACTGGGCCGCGAGCGTGCATCACTGGAAGCGGTGGTGGCGACCATAGAGCAGTTGGACGCGGGCTGCGCCGACGCCAGCGATTTGTTAGAGCTTGCGGTAGAGGAAGATGACGCTGATGCGGTGCAGTCAGTGGAAGATGACCTTCTCCAATTAGAGGCGGCGCTCGAGCAGCTGGAGTTTCGCCGCATGTTTGCGGGAGAGATGGACCCCAATAATGCTTACCTCGATATTCAGTCGGGGTCTGGGGGCACAGAGGCGCAAGACTGGGCGGAAATGCTGTTGCGAATGTACCTGCGTTGGGGAGAGGACAAGGGCTTCAAAACGACTCTGGTAGAGGCGTCAGCGGGCGAGGTCGCCGGCCTCAAAAGTGCGACCATTCAATTCGAGGGAGACTATGCTTTTGGCTGGCTCCGCACCGAGACGGGTGTTCATCGACTGGTAAGAAAGTCGCCCTTTGACAGCGGCGGTCGTCGCCACACCTCCTTTGCCTCTGTGTTTGTATCCCCCGAGATCGACGACAACATTGACATAGAGATTAATCCCGCAGATCTCAGGGTCGACACGTATCGCTCCTCTGGCGCTGGTGGCCAGCACGTGAATACGACTGATTCAGCGGTGCGTATTACCCATGAGCCGTCGGGCATAGTTACCAGCTGCCAAACTGAACGGTCTCAGCACCAGAACCGCGATAACGCCATGAAACAGCTACGGGCAAAGCTCTACGAGATGGAGATGCTCAAGCGCAGCGCAGAAAAACAGGCGCTGGAGGATAGCAAAGCGGATATTGGCTGGGGCAGTCAGATCCGGTCCTATGTGCTCGATGATTCCCGTATCAAGGATTTGCGTACGGGGGTCGAAACCCGCAACACCCAAGCGGTACTCGACGGGGCATTGGACCCTTTTATTCAGGCCTCTCTCAAAAAAGGGCTGTGAGATGACGTGTGATGGAGTCTACGGTGGATAACGGCCAACAAACAGAAGACGAGAACCGGTTGATCGCGGAGCGCCGCGCTAAGTTGGCAGCCCTGCGCGAACAGGGATCGGCATTTCCCAACGATTTTCGGCGGACGGCGCTCGCGGGCGACTTGCAGACCCAATTTGAATCTAACGACAAGGCAGAGCTGGAGGCGGCAGACCGTCAGTTCTCTGTTGCCGGTCGTTTGATTCGCAACCGGGGCGCGTTTCTGTTGATCCAGGATGGGTCGGGCACGATTCAGCTCTATCTCAATCGCGACCAGTTGTCTGACGATGATGTCGCGGCGATCAAGACGTGGGATCTCGGGGATATCGTGGCGGCGTCGGGCCCGCTTCACCGCAGTGGTAAGGGCGATCTGTACATTAATATGAAGGAGGGGCGCTTATTGACCAAGGCGTTGCGGCCCCTGCCAGATAAGTACCATGGGTTGGTCGATCAGGAAATGCGGTACCGGCAGCGGTACGTTGACCTGATCGTGAACCCTGAGGTGCGGGAGATTTTCCGCATTCGAGCTGCCACGATTCAGTTTATCCGTCAGTTTCTTGGGCAACGTCAATTCGTGGAAGTCGAAACGCCCATGCTGCATCCCATCGCCGGGGGTGCAACGGCGAGACCCTTTGTCACCCACCACAACGCACTCGATATGGAGATGTTTTTGCGAGTAGCCCCCGAGCTATACCTCAAGCGGCTGACGGTCGGTGGACTAGAAAAGGTTTTTGAAATTAATCGCAATTTTCGCAACGAGGGTTTGTCGACGCGACACAATCCCGAGTTCACGATGCTCGAGTTTTACTGGGCTTACGCCGATTATCGCGACGCCATTAACCTTACCGAAGAACTCATGCGGGAGTTAACCCAGGCGGTACTGGGAACAACCGAGGTCCGTTATGGCGACACCACTTTCCACTTTGATCAACCGTTTGCGCGAATGACGGTGGTAGAGGCGATACTCAAATTTAACCCCGATCTCACCCTGGATCATTTGGCAGACAGAGACAGCGCCTGCGCCGTCGCTAAAAATCTAGGGCTTTCGGTGGAGGATAGCTGGGGCCTTGGCAAGATCCAGATCGAGATCTTTGAGGAGACCGCAGAAGCACAGCTGCAGGAGCCAACTTTTATCACGGCGTATCCGACAGAGGTGTCACCGTTGGCGCGGCGTAACGACCACGACCCTTTTGTGACAGATCGTTTCGAGTTTTTCGTTGGTGGCCGTGAACTGGCGAATGGATTTAGCGAGCTCAATGATGCAGAGGATCAGGCTGAGCGATTCCGCGAGCAGGTCGCGGCAAAAGACGCAGGGGATGACGAGGCAATGCACTTCGACCACGATTACATCCGGGCGTTAGAGTACGGATTGCCGCCAACCGCGGGCGAGGGCATTGGCATTGACAGGCTGGTGATGCTCCTGACCAACTCGCCTTCTATTCGTGATGTGATCCTGTTTCCGCACTTACGGCACGAGCAGGGCGCTTGAATCGCGCACTGTGCTGGTGTGCCGGGCCTGCTCGATGCTAAGCTCCTCGAAAGAGACAGGGGTTCATTTCGTGCACCACGGTTTTCGTGTCTGGTTTCTGGCTTTTCTTACCGCTGGGTTGATGACCGGGTGCGCACTGTCCCCTGAAAATAGTCAAAGCGAGTCACAGCAGGATGGCTCCTCGAAAACGTCGAGTGCTGACGCTCTTTCTGACACTGATTTGTGCGCCTGTGATAGCCCGATTGCTGCCGATCACTTCGATGCCGCATTGCAGCAGCTGGCAGTGGGTGACTATGAGGCTGCGCGTGAATCGCTGATCCTGCACGGCGCATCGGGACTTGATCAGGCAAGCCAAGAGTCGAACGTGGGCCTGGATCTGATCGATGCCATTGCTGCGCAAAATCTTGAGCCGAATAGCGATGAGGCTGACCCGGTCAGTGCTCGCGGTTCTGCATTGCGGTTACTGCTGGCGTTGATTGTTGATCTGCAGAAGCAGATTGCCGAAGCAGAAGCCGACAATGCGCAGATGAGGGCCGAACTGGAAAAACGTGAGGAAGCGTTAAAGCGACTCCGGGAGCTTACGCTGGGTCAACCGGAATCCTGACCCGGAACTGAGCCCCTTCGTTGGGCTTGCTTTGCACCTCAATAGTGCCGCCCAGCATCGTGCAAAAATCCCTGACAATCGCAAGCCCCAGACCGGTGCCGCCGTACTTTAGACCCGTGTCGGCCTCCGCTTGGGTGAATGCTTCAAATACCCGTGCTTGTTGAGCCGGCGTCATGCCTATGCCGGTATCAGCTACCGTGACGGTCAGCGCTTGCTCATTCATAAATGCCGATACAGTGATCTGTCCTTCTTGGGTGAACTTACAGGCATTTGAAAAAAGATTGGTCACGATTTGTTGTAGCTTCCCGCGGTCGCTATTCATATCGCGCATGTTGTCTTTATCGATGTTAAGCACCAGCGTGTTTTTGTTTTGAGTCAGCAAGGGGGAGAGGGCATCGCAAACCTGCACCAGCAAGGCGGCGGGGCTGAAAACTTCGAAGCTGACCTGCATCTTTCCGGTTTCGATCTTCGACAAATCGAGAATGTCGTTGATCAGAGTTAGTAGCTGCCTGCCCGAGAGGATAATAGTGGCGAGGTCATGGTGAAATTGCTCGCGATTAACTTCTGTGTCGTCGCTCAACTCATCCTGAAGCATCTCCGAGTAGCCAATGATGGCGTTTAGCGGCGTTCGCAGCTCGTGGCTCACATTGGCCAGGAACATACTTTTTGCGGCGTTCGCTGAGTCCGCGTCCGCTCTCGCGGTATTCATTTCTTCAATAGCCGTCTGCAGTTTGGTAGACATCTCGTTGAACGTGCGAGCGAGGTCACCGATTTCACCGGCGTCACGCTGTTCGTCAATGCGGTAGGTCAAATCACCGGAGCCGAAGCGCTCCACGCCGCGTTTCATGCGGGTCAGTGAAGCATTGGTGCTGCGTATCATGGCGAACACCAGTCCCAGCGTGATAGCAATAGAACCAATGAAGCCGACTACCGTGATTTGATCGGTCAGTGTGATGGTGCGATCTATCGCCGTGGCGCGTTGAACCGCGATAAAAGACTGGCGCTGATCCAGCTCCCGGAGTCTCTGCTGGGCATTGTTGTAGGAGCGCGCGTCTTCCACCGAGGGCGTGGGGCCCGTTTGGTTATAGCGGATATAAAACTGTCGCCACTGCTCTATCAGGGTGGTGGTGCTGTCATGAAGCCTTCGGTAATAGGCCTCAAGATCTTCACCGCCGTAATTACCTAACTGCCTTAGACGTTCGGCAATGATATCCAGGTCGGCCCGTGCCTGATCAAGCTGACTGTCTTCCAGCGGGTCATCCGTGGTCTCGCGCAAAGTGGCCAATACCAGCACTTGTTGTCGTTTGTTCTGCAGGTTTTGCTCCAATTCGGCTGTCAGTTGTGCGGCGGTGACGGCCTCCTGGTAAGCAAGCGAGCTTTCGTTACGCGCAAAACTTCCCCAGAGTGATACGGCGACGTTGATGGCAAATAAAATAAGGATGGCGCCGGAGAACAAATAGAGTCGGCCGCGGAGACTGAGACGCGGACGCAGTTGCGTGACAACGTCAGCTGTGCGCATTCAGAGCAGCCGCGATCACGGAGAGCAGGGCAGGGAAATCGACCGGCTTGGTAGCAAAGTCAGTGCATCCTGCGGCCAATGCCCGTGCTTTGTCTTCCTCCATGGCATGGGCGGTTAGAGCAATAATAGGAATATCACGAATAGCCTCGTCGGCTTTGGCTTCACGGCAAGCGGTCCAGCCATCCTTCACCGGCAGATTCATGTCCATTAACACAACAGCGGGTTGTTCCTCTCGCATGGCGTTGAGCGCGGTCTCGCCGTCAGCGGCAGTAATCACGGTGTGTCCGGCGCGCTCGAGGCGGCGGGTAAGCATGTTCCGGTTTACCTCGTTGTCCTCAACCAGCAGGATATGGCGCGTCGTCTCGGTCATTACTGCAATCCCAGCACCGGATAGGTGAGGATTGAGTCTTCAATGCCCTTGGCGATGATTTCTCTGGGTTCCCCGAGTCGAAAAACACCCTCGGGCAGAAGTTGGCGTGTGGCTTCGGCGATCAGAATTTCGTCCACTTCGGTTTGACCCTCAATGCGCGAGGTCACGTTCATCGCGTGGCCAACGCAACCGTACTTTGCCCGCTGCTCCGAGCCGATATTGCCGGCAATGACCGTACCCGTGTTCAGTGCAATCCGTTGGCTCAGCGCGGGTAAGTCTGCCGCCGCATTGGCGGCGTTCACCGCAGCCATGGCCTCTCGCATGGCCAGTGCGCAGCGTACGGCGCGCTCAGGATCATTATCGAGTCGTCGGGGGGCGCCAAAGACCGCCAGAATGGCATCCCCAAGAAATTCGTCGATGGTGCCCTGATGTTCAAAAATGATGGCAGTCATTGCCTCGAAATAACGATTCAGCAGCGATACCACCTGTGTGGGCGGAAGGTGTTCGGCCAAGCTGGTGAAGCCGCAGATGTCCGACATCATGATGGTGACTTCGCGCAAATCGCCTCCAAGTTCGAGTCCTTCTGGGGCCTCCAGCAACTGCTCGACGATATCGTCCGATAGGTACCGCCCAAAAGTGCGTCTGATAAACCGCTCGTTTCGCTCGAGCTGATGGCGATAGTCCTCTTCACGGTCATGCCAGCGCTTGCGTTCGATTCCCGCCGATATGCGTGCCTGAAGCAGTACGGGGTTGAAAGGTTTCAGAAGGTAGTCGTCGGCACCTGCCTGGATGCAGGTAATGATTTGATCCATGTCCTGACGTCCACTGATCATAATGACCGGTGTCGCACGAAGACCCTCGTGCTCTTTCATTTTTCTAAGGACTTCTGCGCCCCCGATGCCTGGCATCATCAGATCGAGCAGAACCACATCTACGCCGCGGGTTTCCAGCAACTCGAGGGCCTCTTCTCCCGACTCCGCCGAAATCACGGTATGACCGGCCCGTGATAACAGTCGGCTGATGAGCTCGCGATTTTCGGGCATATCATCGACAGCCAGAATCACGCCCGCGTCTTTCCGTTCAGCCGCAGAAGCAGGCGTTCCTTCCGGGGCGTCCATCACTGTCGAGGTGCCGCCGACGCTGGAGAGCAGCGCCGGCAGGGTCCGGCCTAACGCCGGGTGGAGCAGGGCCGCGTCCTCCTGCAACATCTCAGCGTAGCCGCGGATAGCCCCAATCACATTCAGCAGGTCGTGGTTGAGGTCGGATGTGGGCGTGTGCAGCAGTTCTGAAACTCGAACCAGCCCCTCTTTGAGCGCCAATACGTCAGCGTCCGTCGGCGGTTCGATCGATACGGTAGGGCGAGCGGTTGCGGCGAGAAATGGCTCGGCAGAGGCGAGAATGCGGTGTGCCCACGCCACGGGTTGATCTGTATCAGTGCTCACTGTCACCTTCTTTCAAGCCATGCGTTATCAGTATACCGATGAACGCCGTGATGCGAAGCTGTCACATACTGGGGATAGGCGATGCGCTATTGATGGGGTAGTATCGCGCTAACTTGGGGAGTAAGCGGGGCACACTATTTATGTTAGATCAAGTGGAAATATTTCACGGCTTGTCTGACGAAGAGCTAAAGGCACTTGCGGCGAGCAGTACTACGAGGGCTTTCCCCAAAAACACGGTCGTAATCCACGAAAATGACCCTGCAGATTCGCTCTTTGTGATCGAGTCGGGCAAGGTCAAGGTCTACTGCAGCGACAAAAACGGCAAAGAGTTCATCATGAATACCCTCGGCCCCGGGGATTATTTTGGAGAGCTGGCGCTGCTCGACGATTCGACCCGTTCGGCCTCGGTCCGAACGGTCGAAAAATCAGAGTTTCGTATTGTCATGAAAGAGGATTTCTCCGGTGTCCTGGAGGATCATCCCGGTATCACTAAGCAGCTGATCAGCAACCTCGCCGGGCGCGTCCGTAAGCTGACAGCCGATGTAAAAAGTCTGGCCTTACAAGATGTTTATGGGCGTGTCGCCAATGTGCTGATGGATCTGGCCGAAGAGCGCGGTGATGGCACCTTGTTTATTCCGGAAAAGCTGACTCAGCAAGACATTGCAGATCGCGTCGGTGCCTCGAGGGAGATGGTGGCGAGAATTCTCAAAGACCTCACCATCGGTGAGTACATCCGCTTCGAAGGACGACACATCATCATCAATACTCGGTTACCCGCCAAGTATTGATTAATCCGAAGATTGGCCCCCTCAGCTGCGCGGTGAGCGTGTCCCGCAAGGGTGTGCTCTGCCACGCCTTCCGTCCCGCTGTAGAGTGGATAAACGCGTTGTCCTCATCCATAGCCTTGGTTTGACGTCGATCTATGTTTGAGATGCACATCGTTCTGTGCCAACCCGAAATCCCGCCTAATACGGGCAATATCATTCGCCTCTGCGCCAATACCGGGGCGTCTCTCCACGTTATTAAACCGCTTGGATTTGAGATGGATGATAAGCGACTGCGGCGCGCAGGGCTTGATTACCACGAGTTTGCCAACGTGCACGCCTGGGAATCGCTGCCGGCGTATGTTGATGCTCACGCTGCGCGTCGACTGATTGCCGTAGAGACCTGCGGTGAGGCGGCGCACTCTGATCTCAGTTACCAGACCGGAGATTCTCTAGTTTTTGGATCCGAAACAAAGGGCTTGTCGCCCGAGTTGCTCGCACTGTTTGACCCTGGCCATATTGTTCGTTTGCCCATGCTGCCGGGTAGCCGCAGCCTGAACCTGTCGAACGCCGTTGCGGTTGTCGTGTACGAGGTCTGGCGGCAGCTAGGGTATGCGGGCAGATAGCCGAGTACTTATCGTTTTATCCCTGCCTATTCCGAAAAAACTCACTCAGCGAGACAGCTCAGACCCGTCGGTGCCGAGTGGGAGAGGGTGGTGAGCAAGCGCCACGACCTCACGATCGGTGAATAGCTCTGTTTTGAAAGACAGCAAATCAATATCAGCACTCGGCCACTTGCAAGTATTCATTAATCCGAAGACTGGCCCGTCACCTGCGCGGTGAGCGTGCCCCGCTGCAGGCGCACCCTAACCGCGTCCCCCGCCGCCGTGTCCTGCGCTTGCCGAACTACCTTTCCGCTACTGTCAGTCACAATGGCGTAACCCCGCCCCAAAATATGCTCTGGCCCGAGTGATCGGAGCAGGGACTGCTTATGCATGGCCTCTGCTTTGGCGTCTTTGAGACGATGCTGCATGTGCAGCGTGAGTTGCCGGTATAGCGGTGTCAATTGAGATCGATGCCGGGCCAAGGCGTGACGAGGGTGCTGGGCGATCAGTCGTAGATGCGTTTGCCGCGTGTCACTCCGGGCGGTGGCGAGGTGTTGGCGCATGCTCTGCTGCAGAGACGCGCGCAGTCGCTGCAGGCTGAGTTTTTGCTGCTTCAGGGCGAAACCGGGGTCTTTAAGACGTCTTCGCAAGCCGCTATGACGTGTGTCGTGATCGGTCAGTATGCGTCTGACAGCGCGCGCCATGCGGTTAGACATCCCGTCCACAAGTTGCAGTAGTTCTGCCTGATCTGCCGAAATCAGTTCTGCCGCTGCCGAGGGGGTGGCCGCCCTGGCATCCGCGGCAAGATCGGCAATACTGAAATCGGTTTCGTGCCCTACCGCAGAGACCGTGGGAATAGTGGCTGCATAAAGCGCCCTTGCCACCATCTCTTCATTAAACGCCCAAAGGTCTTCCAATGACCCGCCGCCTCTACCCACCACCAGCACGTCGAGTGGCAAGACCTGCTCTCTGTGCAGTCGGTCTGCGAGATGAATGGCCTCTGCAATCTGCAGCGCGGCCCCGTCTCCCTGAACAGCAACGGGGAACACATAAACTTTGCTGTGGGGGCTCCGTCGGTTAAGCACGGTAAGAATGTCTTGCAGCGCTGCACCGGTAGCGGACGTAACGACTCCAATATGCTGAGCTGCTGAGGGAATCGCTTGCTTCGATTCGGCAGCGAAGAGTCCTTCCTGAGCCAGCCGGGATTTGAGTTGTTCAAAGGCGAGTTGCAGCGCGCCGGCCCCGGCGGGCTCCATGTGTTCGCAGATGAGCTGAAATTCGCCCCTGCCCTCATATAGCGATACGCGGGCTCTGATACGCACCGATTCCCCCTGAGCGGGGCGATACTTGATCCGACTGTTGGCGCGTCTAAACATCGCGCAGCGCACCTGAGCATCCTCGTCTTTGAGGGTGAAGTACCAATGCCCCGAGCTGGCCGCGGTGAAATTGCCGATCTCTCCCTCTACCCAGACCCAGTCAAAATGTGTCTCGAGGAGATGCTTCGCTTCTCGGTTGAGCTCGCTTACTGACAGTGCGAGAGGTTGTGGAGACGTGCTTTGCATGTGCAATCAGTCGTTTCGCTGCTGTGATGACTCGGACCCGGCCATCGGTGCGATTGTCGCACCAATGGCCCCTCTGTATACTAGCGCGTTTGGGGAAACCCGATATGGCGCACCGCGACCAATCGGGTACGACGAGGCCAACATGCTCCGAATCGCACACGAAGGGCTGACTT